>Ga0105244_10000080_pt1 | contig 106764 bp, 98 predicted proteins | sample KBSM44metaG_FD_80423 | JGI IMG/M metagenome (GOLD analysis project Ga0105244, IMG submission 80423) | Miscanthus rhizosphere microbial communities from Kellogg Biological Station, Michigan, USA - KBS M4-4 metaG | ecosystem: Host-associated > Plants > Roots > Rhizosphere > Soil | place...
ACGTTGGAGGTGTATAGATTGTATCGTTAATTCTAACAAATACATTCATTGTACCACTCTCTTCGAAATATTCGTGAGTAGCATCATCTGTCCAGATAATTTGCTCGTAACCTTCTTCAATGGCCAGCTGTGTCGGATAGAAAGAAGCAGCGTAATTACCTGCAGCTTTTGCAGAACCTACCCCTCCGTTTGCAGCTCTTGAATAGTGATCAGAGATTTTTACAGATACCGGTTCAGAATAGTAGCTTTTCGCAGGTGTTGCAACGATTGCAAACATATATTTATTAGATACTCTTGCTTTCAAAGCTTCCTCTGTAGCAAAAATCAAAGGTCTGATATAAAGAGACATTCCTTCCCCCTGTGGAATCCACTCTCTGTCAATATCTACCAATGCCTTTAATCCGTCTAAAAACATTTCTTCAGTCACTTCAGGCATAGCAAGACGCTTAGCAGACTTATTGATACGTTCAAAATTCTTTTCAGGCCTGAAAAGGAAAACCTGTCCGTCTTTGTCTTTATAGGCTTTCATACCTTCAAAACAAGCTTGTCCATAGTTTACTCCCATCATGGCAGGTGTAAATGGAATCGGACCGTAAGGAACTAATTTTACATCTCCCCATTTTCCGTCTTCATACTCACAAATAATCATATGATCAATGAAAGTACCACCAAATGAAAAATTGTTAGGGTCAAATGTAGAAATTCTGGAGTTTTCAGTTTTTTGAATTATCATTTTTTAAAATTTTTACGATGTTCTACAAATTTAACATAATTTTCTAAATATAAAAATTTTAGAGTAAATTTGACAAAAAAATAGCTTGAAAAGAGAGATTAAGACCACAAACGACGGGAGTAAAACATTGTTTATCAATGATTTAAACGAAAACTACCATTCTCATCACGGAGCACTACAGGAAGCCGAACATGTGTTTATCAAAAACGGACTAAATTTGATAAATGATTACGAAATTAATATTTTAGAACTCGGTTTTGGAACAGGTTTGAATGTTTTGGTAACAATTAATGAATATTTAAAAACTGACAAAAATCATGTCATCAATTATTTTTCGCTTGAAAAATATCCCATAAATGAATCCGAAGTTAAGGATCTAGCTTACTTTGAACTTTTTGATAACCCAGAGTTTAAAAATATTTATCAGAAAATTCATCTGGCAGATTGGGAAAAGCCAGTAGAAATCATTAGCGGATTCAACTTAAAAAAGATAGAATGTGATTTTTTCGATCTAAAGCATATTGATCTGCCCAAAATTAATCTTGTTTACTTTGATTGTTTTGGGGCAAGAGTACAGCCTGATCTTTGGGAAAAGCCATTATTTGAACTGGTTTCTGACAAAATGTCCATTAACGGATTATTAACAACCTACTCTTCTAAAGGCAGTGTAAGAAGAATTCTCCAGGAACTCAATTTCCAGGTAGAAAAAAAGCAGGGACCTCCGGGAAAAAGAGAAATGATTAATGCAATTAAGATGTAGAAGGAAGCTTGAGGATGGAAGCTGGATGTTTACAGCCGACTGCTTAATTAATTTTATTTTTTAAATAATAATCAATATATAAGATAAGTTACTTCAACATTATTAAGGATAAATAGTGTTAAAAACTTCCAGCTTCACACTTCCAACTTCCGGCTTTTTCCAACAAAATTTCTTACATTAGCTATACAAATATTATACATTATATATATGATAGATAAGATCAACATTAGAGTGTATGCCTGTGCGGTAAAAGATAAACAAGTTCTGACTTTATTTGAGGAATATGCCGGCGAACCTTTAATGAAATTTCCGGGTGGCGGGTTGGAGTATGGCGAAGGCGTGCTGGAATGTCTGCATCGTGAGTTTGACGAAGAACTTAATGTAAAAATCAATATTCTGGAACATTTCTATACTCAGGAGAATTTTCTGGTATCCCGTTTCAAAGAGAATGAGCAGCTTCTTACCATCTATTATATAGTAGACATCGTTAATGAAGAAGACTTTATTATTCTGGATCCCTGCATTGAAAAAACAGAATGGATTGACATTGACAGACCGGACAATCCTTTTCCTCTTCCGATAGATAAAATTGTATTCGATAAATTAAAAGAAAAATTCCTGTAAGAATACTTACAGGAATTTATATTATTTCTTTACTTTAAAATCATTTGCTCCGGGATAAGGCTGCAGATACCCTGAATTCCAATTGGACTGTAGTAATGATTCTATAAATTCATCACTTCTGTTGGTGTGGGGATCATAGCGCTCTTTCAGGTCAATATCAGCCATTTTTCCTTTTACATTCCACCAGAAAGCACTCCATCCACCTCTCAATTCTTTGATAATCTCAAATACATTTTTTCCGGTAGCTCTGTTCATCAGTTTGGCAAAAACCTGTCCTTCGGTTGTAGTAAGATCTCTCAGTTGTTTTTCATATTGGTCAGCAAGCATATTCTGTCTTTCTCTTACAAACTTTCTTTTGGCTTTACTATCCATGTCATTCATATCTTTCTGAATATCTCTGTACTGTTGCAGTGCGGTGACAAACAAAGGATATACCCTGTACAGCTTTTTATTCAGGAAGTAATAGTAATTCTTATCCAACTGATTATTGAATCGTGGTTTATTCACCAAAACCAACTCGTCTAAGACTACAACAGGCTCACCATTGATTTCATACACCTTAATCTTCTGCTGTTCGTCATAATAATACTTATTACCAAATTCATCCACTTTCAAGGATTCAGGCGGATACTGATTGAGTGGTTTTGCCACTATACCATCCTTCTGGCCGAAAACACTGACTCCAAAAAAGAAAACAAAAAGGCAGATAATCTTACTAAAATTCATTATTTTTACACTTATAAGAACAAAAATTAAACGCAAAAATCATTCCTTTTTATGAAATTTGAAAAGAAATCTTTGAAATTTTTAGAGAAATATTTAAACACATCATCTCCAACAGGTTACGAACACAAAGGACAGGAAGTCTGGATGGACTATATCCGACCTTATGTGGACAAAATAGAAGTAGACCATTATGGAACCTGCTATGGGATCATCAATCCGGAAGCTGAATTTAAGGTAGTGATTGAAGCGCATGCTGATGAAATCTCATGGTATGTAAATTATATTACAGATGACGGCTTAATCTATGTCATCAGAAACGGAGGCTCCGACCAGACTATTGCGCCTTCAAAAGTTGTACATATCCATGGAGAAAACGGAATTGTAAAAGGAGTATTCGGATGGCCTGCCATTCATACAAGAACCAACCAAAACGAGCCTACTCCAAAAATCGAAAATATCTTTATCGACTGTGGCGCTACTTCTAAAAAAGAGGTGGAGGAAATGGGAATTTTTGTAGGATGTATGATCACTTATCCTGATGAATTCTTTGAAATGAACGACAGATATTTTGTATGCAGAGCTCTGGACAACAGAATTGGCGGTTTCATGATTGCTGAAGTTGCCAGACTTTTAAAAGAAAATAAGAAATCTATTCCTTTTGGGCTTTATATTACCAATTCTGTTCAGGAAGAAGTAGGTTTATACGGAGCAGACATGATTGCTGATACCATCAAACCTAATATTGCTATTGTAACGGATGTTACCCACGACACAACAACTCCTATGATTGAAAAGAAAAAAGAAGGAGATCAGAAATGTGGTGCCGGTCCAGTAGTATTCTTTGCTCCAAGCGTTCACCATACTATCAGAGAACTGATTATTGATACTGCAAAAACAAAGAAAATTCCTTTCCAAAGAGCCGCTGCAAGCAGAGCTACAGGAACAGACACAGATGCTTTTGCCCATTCTAACGGCGGAGTACCAAGTGCTTTAATTTCCCTACCTTTGCGTTATATGCATACTACGGTAGAAATGGTATCTAAAGAAGATGTAGGTAATGTAATTAAGCTAATCTATGAAACAGTCCTTAAGATTAAACCGGAAATGAAACTGAAATATCATTAAAAATGAACTTTATTTCTGGTTTAATTAAAAAGCCGACTTTTATCTCTATTGTATTTATTATATTGACAGGGCTTGGAATTCCAATAATTGTTTATCAATTATTTACGCTTCATCCAAGTGGAAGTTTAGGAATTACAATAGAAATAATTTTCTTTTTGGTTCTATCTGGGCTCCTTGTGGTCGACAGGTTTTTACTCAGAAATATCAACAATAAAAAGTTATCTGTCATAGAAGTGATTGTAATAACAGGATATCTTACCTATTATTATTTTACCCATGACTGTTCATTTTCAATAGGATAATAAAAGTAAAAGTATAAAAAGTAAAAATGAAAACGAAGCTTATTGCTCCATCCCTTTTATCTGCAGACTTTGGGAATCTGCAAAGAGATATTGAAATGCTGAACAATTCTCAGGCCGACTGGTTCCACATTGATGTAATGGACGGCAGATTTGTTCCTAACATTTCATTTGGTTTTCCGGTAATGAAAACCGTTCAGCAGCATGCTAAAAAATTTGTAGATGTCCACCTGATGATTGTAGAGCCTGAGAAATATGTTGATGAATTCATCAACCATGGTGCAGATCTTATTTCTGTACATTATGAGGCATGTACCCACCTTCACAGAACCATCCATCACATTCAGAGTAAAGGAGCAAAAGCGGGTGTGGTTTTAAACCCTTCTACTCCGGTATTAATGCTTGAAGACATTATTGCTGATGTGGATCTTGTATTATTAATGAGTGTGAATCCAGGATTTGGAGGTCAGAAATTCATTGAAAACACATACAAAAAGATTGCTGAAACCAAAGATCTGATCTTAAGCAACAACTCCACTGCACTTATCGAGATAGATGGAGGAGTAAATCTTGACAACGCATCCAAATTATTTGAAGCGGGGGCAGATGTTCTGGTTGCAGGAAATGCTGTTTTCTCAACTGAGAGCCCTGAAAGAACAATTGAACTTTTAAAGATCTGATAGATTATTCTTATCATACACAAAAGGCAGCCGATGGCTGCCTTTTCTCTTGTTTGGGAATTTAAGTCGTCTTGGTTATAATCTTTTTTTCAAGGTATTGAAAATGTTTAAAACTGTCATACTAACAACACAAAGATCCGAATAAAACCAAACCTGCACATCCGTAGAAATACCGAATCTGATGGGTAAGTATTTTCACTTAATTCCATTATATTTTTCACACATCTCTGCTCCAGACGCAGGCACAGATTACAAAAATGATAGAAATAACAGAAAAAACTGTTCTTATATTATTCAGAAAATTCCATCTGTTTTCAAAGTTTTCCCGCATCTGCCTGATTGCTTCTGCTGTGGAATTGGAGATATCAAACTTATCTAAAGCATCATTCATGGGAACATTTCCCGCCACCGTTACTCCAAAAACTCCAATCAAATAAGCTAATGTGGCCAGCAGAAGAAAAATAAAGACAGGCTGCTGCCCGCGGAGCAAGAAAGTAGAGACAGGAAGGAGGATTACAGTCCCCATAAAACTCATAAAGAAAACAGGATTCAGGATTTCCCGGTTGATACTCTGCATTGCCTTCAGGTATTCTGTATCAGAAAGTTTTCCAAGCCCGAGCACAACGGAGCATGAATAAGCATAGAAAAGTCCTCCTATCAAAGCAGTGAGGACAGCGGTAATGATCAATACTAGTGTTGTCATTTTCATATAATTTGATTTTGGTTACCAGAATAGAATTAATAAGGATTCCATTTTTTAATGATGTTCTGGGCGGTAAGAATCATTTCGGCATCCCAGTTTTCTGTTTTAAAATAATGAAAATCCTGATCTTTAATGGCTTTCACTTCTACATTATCAAAAAGAAGCTTGGTCAGTCTGGATTGCTCCTCATATAAAACCAGGTTTTCTAAAGGCTTTTCCGAAAGTTTCATTTCCTTTTTACTCCAGCCGTTTTTTCCTTTCACTTTCCAGCCTGAAGTTTCAATAATCTTGCTTACGGTATTAAAATCATTCAGGAAATTATCTTTTTCTTCTTCTGTTTTTACCGTATCTCCAAGTCTTTCAATAATAATATATTCCAGATTTTGACATTGCGTAAGTACAGATGGCAAAACAGAAAGAATATCCTGAGGAATAACATCATCATGTGTATCTCTCCTTACCTGCTTGTCCCCATACACACTATCCTGCCAGCTCCCACCCGAAAGATGGATTTCTTTTACTTTGTCCAAAGGATACAAATTAATGATTTCCTGAATCGGTACTCCAAAGTTACAGGACTGGCAGTAAATATTATGGAGATCGAGAATCAGAAAACCATTGGTGTCTTCCGTAAGTTTATCAAGGAAAACACCCTGTTCTTTCACATCATCGATGGAAAATGAAAACGCCAGATTTTCTATACCTACAGGAATATTCACCGCTTCCTGAAGCCTGTATAATCTGTCCTGTCCTATTTCTAAAGTTTTGGGATGTAAAGATACCGGCAACGGCACTCCCTGATGAAAATTTTCAGTATTCATGAAACCAAAATGTTCCGTAATATGATTGTATTTCCGCAGACTGACTTCTTCTGTTAATTTTTTTAGCCATTCTTCCTGCCTTTCTGTCCATCTCGCATCAAACAAAGAATAGTACACTCCATGGCCTATCAAACGGTCATTTTCTGCGTAAAAATTCAGTAAATCGTGAAGCCAATCCGGTTCATGGGCATGATAAAGGGTGTCAAAAGACCACTCCATCACTTCTATGGAATTATTTTGCAACAACGGCAAAATAGCAGAAACAAAATCTGCTTCCGCCATCATTGACACTCCTAACATTGGCTTTCTCATCTCCTATCCCATTCCGCAGGCCGGACAGCCATGTCCACGAAGCACAAGCGTATCTTTTTTTACATCTGGCTTAGGAGCTCCCGGTTTTTTCTTTTCAACCGTATCCTGAGAAGTTGCTTTCTTTACTTTTCTAACAGGCTTTTTCGTTTTAGTTTCAGGTTTAGTAGTCTGTGCAGATACACCTACTGCTAATAAACTTGCCATTAATATTGCCGGAATTTTCATAATTGCTTTTTTCAGATAAATTTTACAAGAAACGTTCCATTTCCATTTTATTGTGAAAACAAAACTTCAATTGCTCATTTTTTAAAAAATGCAATAAAAAAACAAACACTTTAACAGGAATGATTAAATAGCAAGAAACTATTGCTGTAATGTTTTCTTTATCTATATTTAATGTTCAAATAAATCTATATATGAAAAGCAGTCTGATTAAAGCTGTTTTCCTTGGATTGGTATTTTCTGCATATCATACCGATGCCCAGGTTCAAACAGTTGACAACAGCAAAAAAATGGAGTGGTTTAAAAATGCCAAACTGGGTATTTTTATTCATTGGGGAATTTACTCCGTTAATGGAATCTCCGAATCCTGGTCATTCTTCAATAATTATATTAATCACGAAAATTATATGAAACAGCTGAATGGTTTTTCAGCTTCAAAATACCAGCCGGAACAATGGGTAAACCTGATTAAAGAATCCGGAGCAAAATATGCTGTCATTACCACAAAACATCATGACGGTGTTTCCTTGTGGAATTCAAAGGCAGAAAAGGCAATAAGTATTCCTCAAAATTCTCTGGCAAAAAAAGATGTTCTAAGTCCTTTTATTTCCGCACTTAAAAAATCCGGATTGAAAACAGGTCTTTATTTCTCTTTACCGGATTGGAGCCATCCTTATTACGATATCAATACCCGGACAAAACTACGGTATGAAGTAAAAAATAATCCGACACTGTGGCAGAATTTCATCCGTTATTATCAGGATCAGCTTAACGAGTTGTCTACGCAATATTCTCCGGATCTTATTTGGTTTGATGGAAACTGGGAACACACTTCTGAAGAATGGAAAACGACTCAAACCATAGATTTGCTCAGGAAACACAATACTGATATTATTATCAATTCCAGACTTAACAATCATGGAGATTATGATACTCCCGAACAGGGCATTCCTGTTATTCCCCCGCAAAATCCTTACTGGGAACTTTGTTACACCATGAATGATTCCTGGGGATATCAACCTTATGACAAAAATTATAAGACTCCCAATATGATTGTCAGAACCCTTGCAGACGTGATAAGCATGGGAGGAAACCTTCTGCTTGATATCGGTCCAAAATCAGACGGCACCATTCCTGAAGAACAAGTTGAAATTCTAAAAAACCTTGGACGCTGGACTTCAAAAAACCAGCAGGCCATCTATGAAACAACCCGCGGAATTCCTTTTGATAATTACAAAGGAAAATCATCTTTATCAACTTCTAAAAAGTCGTTATTCCTTTATCTTGAAGAAGCCAAAAATTTTACAAAAATCTATGGATTGGCAACCCAACCTCTTTCCGTAAAAATCATCGGAGATCCATCAGCTTCCGTTAAAGTGGATTATAACCCAGAAAAAACATTGACCCTGAATTTTTCTAAGGTGAAATTTGACAAAGATGTCACTGTGGCAGAACTTATTTTTGATGCTCCTCCCGTATTTATAAAAGATTTTAAGAAAGAAGAACACTCTCTAGTTGAAATACTGAATAAAAAGAATGCCCAGGAAGCGGCCTACGACATAGCTAATACGTTGAATTATGATAGTAATTTACTGACCCATGAAGGCTTGACCAATGACGGTCTTGACATGCAAATAAAAAAAACGCCTAACACAAATCCAGAAACCCTGGAATGGATAAGCAAACATGCAGAAGCATTATTTGAGACAGGAAAAGGTCTTCCGGCGGGTCATTATCCGGGAATGAGTGCTTTATCAAAAGACAAACAGACTCTTTATCTCTTTGTGGAAGGAACGCCTACCGGTCCTATCGCTCTGAAAGGAATAAAAAATGACATTTCCCGAATAAGAATCGTAGGCGATGGCAGTATGCTCAGCCATACTATTTACAATAAACTTTACTGGAGTGACCGGCCAGGAATTATTTATATTGATATTCCTAAAGAAAGATTAGATAAACAAATGACTGTTATTGCCGTTCTGCTTAATAAACCTCTAGAACTGTACAGAGAAAATGTAGGAGCCATTGAAAACAACCTTTAATAAGGTTTGAAATAAGAATTCATATAAAAACAAAATCCGGAGAAAATTCTCCGGATTTTTTATTTTGTAAGATGATTTTCTTAGAAAATCTCTCTTCCTGAAAAATGGAACTGAGCTTCGATTAATGCATTCTCGTTAGAATCTGAACCGTGAACAGCATTTTCTCCGATGCTTCTTGCAAACATTTTTCTGATAGTACCTTCCGCAGCTTCTGCAGGGTTAGTAGCACCGATTAATGTTCTGAAGTCTTCAACTGCATTATCTTTTTCTAAAACTGCTGCAACGATAGGACCAGAACTCATGAATTCTACTAATTCTCCATAAAATGGTCTTTCAGCATGTACTTCATAGAATTTTTTTGCATCAGCAACTGTAAGCTGAGTTAATTTTAAAGCTTTGATTTTAAAACCTCCTTCAGCAATCTTACCCAATATAGCACCGATATGTCCGTCAGCAACTGCATCAGGCTTAATCATAGTGAATGTAATGTTAGACATAAATGTATATTTTTTTAATGGCGCAAAATTACAAAAAATATCTTTGATTTTTATTTTAATTTTTTTTTAACATAAAAATAACTTTTATTAAGAAATCTTAAAGCAATCTTTGGCACAGTAATTGTTTATTCTATTGCGATTCTCATGTTTAATTTGAGTTTTCATGGTTATTAGTTTTTACCCAGCTTCGGCTGGGTTTTTTATTTTCAAAAAACAGGGCTGTTTTTTATTAATTATGTAATTTATAACGTAATATAGATCTATATTTAAGGTTATTTCCGATTTTATTTCAATTAATACAATTGAACGGTTTTCTAAAATATTACTTTTCTTTCCACGCAAAATATGACAAAAGTGGAGTTATCTGCCAAAAAAGCAATATTGAAAAGTAGAGTTATCTAAAAACAGATTTTTTTTCATTAAAAACTAAAAAAAATAATCAAAAAAAATATATAGTTTAAGAAAGTATTAAATCCAATCTTTAAAGAAGCGAATTGTCAGAATATTATTCTTACATAATAAAAAACAGGAATGTACAGATTGTCCGAATCAATCTGTAATTATTAAAAAGTAAATATCTGTTGCTATTTATTTTTGAGAAGCTTCTTCTGCTTCATCCATCAATTTAATGTAAGTGGCATAGCGTGAATATTGAATTTCTCCTGTTTCAAGGGCATCCATAACAGCACATTTAGGCTCATTGATGTGAAGGCAGTTATGAAACTTGCACTCTTCTCTTTTTTTGAAAATCTCAGGAAAGTAATGCTGCACCTCTTCTTTTTCAATATCAATCATGGCAAATTCACGAACACCAGGCGTATCAATAACATTTCCGCCAAAATCCCAGAAGTGCATCTGTGCAAAAGTTGTTGTATGTTTTCCTTTCAGATGGGTGTCTGAAATTTCGGATGTTTTTAAATTCAATCCAGGCTGTAAAGCATTCACCAAAGTAGATTTCCCACAACCTGAGTGGCCGAAAAATACTGAAGTTTTATCTTTAAGAACCTCCTGAAGCTGATCCAGATTTAATTTTGAATAGGAAGAAATTTCCAGGGTTTCGTATCCTATTTCCTGATATAAGAATTCAACGTCTTTTACAATTTCAATTTCCTCCTCGTGGAGAACATCCATTTTATTAAAAAGAATAACCGGTGTAATATTATAGGCTTCACAGCATGCCAGAAACCTGTCAAGAAATCCTAAAGATGTTTCAGGATGTTTCAATGTAAATATAAAGCAAGCCAAATCAATATTGGAAGCAATAATATGGGCTTCTTTTGAAAGGTTTACTGATTTCCTGATCAGGTAGTTGGTTCTTGGTTCAATTTTCGTGATCCATGCGATATCATCCTGTTCCAGCTGAAACTCAACAAAATCTCCTACAGCAAGTGGATTGGTAAGTCTTGTTTTTATTAATTTGAATTTTCCCCTGATTCTGGCCTCGAAAATTTTATTTGTTTCCAATTCCAAAACCTGGTACCAACTGCCTGTAGATTTAATGATTTTTCCTTTCATAGATAATGCTGGTGCAAATATACGCAATTAGGGCTTAGCATTCAGGAAATAGGTTTAAAAACACATGTTTCAATTGCCCTACATCCTGATGGCTAAGCCCTAAATAATTTTTTCAGGAGAAAAATTTAGTAAAAGCTTGATAACCTCTTACCTATTATCCGCAATCTATCTCTCGATCATAATATTGTTCTGAACTTCGATAGATTCTTCGTGAATTGCTTTGAATACTTTTTCAATAAACTCCTGAGACATTCCTGTTTCTTTCGCTTTTTGAGTAGCGTATTCTGTGATTACTTTCCAACGTTCAGGCTGGAAGATTGCAATATCGTTTTCCTTTTTAAGTTTACCGATTTTTTCAGAAATTTTCATTCTTTGAGAAAGAAGTTCAATTAACTGGAAGTCAAGATCTGAGATTAAAGTTCTGTGTCTGCCCATTTCTCCTTCAAAACCTGCAAGATTAGAGTTTCTTACTTTCAGGTTACCAATAAGTTCTGCAAGAACCTCAGGAGTAATCTGCTGAGAAGCATCACTCCATGCTTCATCAGGATTGCAGTGAGATTCAATGATAGCTCCCTGGTATCCTACGTTAAGTGCTTCCTGTGTAATATCAGCAAGACCAGTTCTGTTTCCACAAATGTGAGAAGGGTCGATTAGCATTGGAATATTCGGAAACTGGCTCTTGAAATCAAGCGCAATCTGCCAGTTCGGATTATTTCTGTATTTTGTTTTCTGGTATGTTGAAAATCCTCTGTGGATTACCCCAAGATTTTTAATGTCCTGACCTAAAAGTCTTTCCAAAGCTCCGATCCATAATGCAAGATCCGGATTAACAGGGTTTTTTACGAATATAGGTTTATCAGTTCCTCTTAAAGCCATTGCAATTTCCTGTACAGTAAACGGATTCACTGTAGAACGAGCTCCGATCCAAAGAACATCCACGTCTGCTTCTAAAGCGGCAAACACGTGATGTGCATTGGCAACTTCAGTAGCCGTTTTAAAACCATACTCTTCTTTTACTTTTTTTAGCCAGTTCAAACCAATCACTCCTACTCCTTCAAAACCATTAGGTTTGGTGCGGGGTTTCCAGATTCCTGCACGGAAAACTGACACATTGGCATTAGATTCTTTAATTCTCCTAGCCGTTTCAAGCATTTGAGCTTCACTTTCAGCACTACATGGTCCTGCAATCATTAGAGGCTGTGTAAGCCCATCGATCCACTCATTTTTCAAATCATTTAAATTCATATTCTAAATTTTATTGTTTTTGTATCTATAATGTTTTCGTTGACAGCAATAGCCCTTTGGATTATAAAATTTAATTTATAATTCTTTTCAAAAAATGCCGTTCAAAATTATTTAAAGGAATCAGGAAAATAATAGGGCTCTACTTCTCCTGTATTTTTTGGAAAGAAATTCAGTTAACAGTACCAATAAAATCGGTAATACGTTCTGAAATTTCTATAATAAGAAGCAGAAAAACTAAAATAACCGCTAAAAAAGTAATTAGCGGGTGCAAAAAAAGACAGATATGTGTTAGTCAATTTTTCCATTTTATTCTAGAAATGCCTTTGTTTTAGCTTTTCTGGTTGTACATTGTTTTTGTCAAAAACTCATTTTCGACAGAAATATTTGACAAATATATAAAAATTATGTCAAATCAAACTTCATTAAATCATCAAGATCTTTCAAAAGTGGATTTTTTTCGATGAATTTTTCAAACATCTTCCTCTTAGTTACCACCTCAATCTTCAGATTTTCAACGTCTCTGACGTATTCTATCTCAATAATATGATTTTGAATTTTTCTTTTAAAATGATTAAAAAATTCTCCACTTATTTTATCAAATTCTACTTTAGCCGAATCTGAAGGGAATAAAACTTTAATTTTATTTTCCTCAGCTTTTTCCAGTTTGAAAGTTTTTACTGCATTGAATACAAAGCTATCTTTTTTCTGGAGTTGTTTAAGCATAATTTTCCATTCCATCTGCAGATCAGTATCTGTAAAATGGTTTTGCGGAAGATTTTCAGTTCTCACCACAACGTTTTCTGTTGTTTCTACTTTATCTTCTTTATTCAGGAAAGAATTGATGCTGAAACCGGAAGAGATTCCGGGTCTAGACAATGGCTTGGTTGTTTTTGTTACTGAATTTTCCTGAGCTGTCTGAGAAACTACAGGCTGCTGTTCTACTTGAACGTTTTTCTTTTCCTGAGTTTTTTCAGGCATTTTCACTTCCAGTTTCTCACTGAGAAACGGAGCTAGAATCAGGAACTTTTTTTTTTAGTATCGCCTAAATTAGCTGTCAGTGAAGCCAGCTGCATTAATGCAATTTCAACCGTAAGTCTTGGGTTTTTCGAATTCTTATAATTAATATCGGCATGGTTGCAGATCTCAATACCATCAATAAGCTGTTGGGCGACCCACTTTTGTCCCTGTTCTACGAATTTGGCTTTTGTCTTCTCTCCTACTTCAATAAGTTCCATAGTGGAAGCATTCTGTGCCATCATCAGGTCTCTGAAATGATTTCCTAATCCCGCTATAAAAATATGAGGATCAAAACCTTTTCTTACAATCTCATTGAATGCGAAAAGCACTTCAGGAATTTTATTTTCCTTGGCGAGATCCACAATATTCAGATATTGATCATAATCCAAAATATTCAGTACTTCAGCAGCTTTGGCAAGCGTAATGTTTTTCTGGGAAAAAGTAGAAAGCCTGTCGAAGATAGAAAGCGCATCTCGTAAAGCACCATCAGCTTTTTGAGCAATCAGATACAAGGCATCATCTTCGTACTGGATATTTTCTTTTTGGGCAATGTTTCTCAGATGACTCTGGATGTCTTCAATGGTAATTCGTTTGAAGTCATAGATCTGACAACGGGATAAAATTGTTGGAATAATTTTATGTTTCTCCGTAGTTGCCAAAATAAAAATAGCATGAGCTGGCGGTTCTTCCAGCGTTTTAAGGAAAGCATTGAAAGCGGCAGAAGACAGCATATGAACCTCATCGATGATATATACTTTGTATTTACCCACCTGAGGTGCAAAACGTACCTGATCTATCAGTTCCCTGATATCATCTACAGAGTTATTGGATGCAGCATCCAGCTCATAGATATTATACGCAAAGCCATCTTCTGAAACCGAGCCATCTTTCTCATTGATCTTTCTTGCCAGAATTCTGGCGCAAGTAGTTTTACCTACACCACGAGGACCACAAAAAAGCAATGCCTGAGCTAATTGGCTTTCTTCAATTGCATGTTCTAAAGTATCCGTAATATGAGATTGCCCTACAACAGTATCAAACTCCTGAGGACGATATTTTCTTGCAGATACTATAAAATTTTCCATTGGCCAAAAGTAAGAAATATAGTTTTAATTTGAAAATTAAAAGTTTTCAAATTATCAACAAAAAATGTATTTCTGCTCAAATCGGAAAACTTTTAAGTTCTACTTTTTCTTGCTGTATGCAAAGTCGATCAACTCAACAATAGCGCTTTCTATCTCTTTTCTTCCTTCTTCAGTTTTCAGGTCAATACCACAAAATTTGTTTGCGTTGTATCCTGTATAAAGGTTAAGATAGTAAGCCCCGGAAACAATTAAGGCCATAATTGCCCTGTGTCTTGTTGCCACTCCTTCTCCAAAGTAAGGATCTGAGATGTTTCCAAATAAAACTTCTCCTACTTCTTCACGTTGTTCAACTAATTTTTTAAGGATAGGCTTGCTTTCTGAAAGCTCCCAAAGGATAATTTTCTGAAGCTCTTTATTTTTCTTCAGGTTTTCGAACTGGTTCAATACCACCATTTTGGTAAGTTCATGTCCACCGTCAGAAAAATCCATATCAACATCCTGGTTGACCTGGCTCCAGTAATCCTGAGATTTGATATATTCATCGATCAGCTTATCAGTACTTCCAAAGTACTCATAGATCAATTTTTTATCAAATCCGGCAACGGCAGCTATTTTGCTTACTTTTAATCCGGAATATCCTTTTACTCTTAAAATTTTACCAACTGCAGCAAGCAGTTTCTGTTTTGTTTTTTCTTTGTCCCTAATGGGACCCTGCACTACTTTTCTAGGCATAATTATTATTTTTTCGCAATATGCAATTTTTTATTAATATCATCAAACGCGTTAAGCGTTTTGTCGAGATGTTCTTTTTCATGTCTTGCAGTCACACTCATCCTGATACGCGCATCTTTTCTTGGTACAGCCGGATAAAGAATCGGATTGGTATAGATTCCTTTTTCTATTAGTAGTTTTCCGGCTTCTCCTGTTACATAAGGATCTCCAATTTTAACGGGAATAATTGCGGAACAGGTAACGCCTGTATCTAATCCTAAATCATCTAATCCTTTTTTAAAATAATTGATGTTATTCCAGAGTTTTTCTCTCCAGATAGGTTCTTCATCAATTAAATCAATGGCTTTAACGATTCCTGCGGATGATGGTGGAGCTGTAGCTGAGAAGATCTGCTGACGTGAATGGAATCTGATGAATGCTGCTATTTTTTTATCTGCAATAACATATCCTCCCAGATTTCCAAATGTTTTGCTGAATGTACCTGTGATGATATCCACTTTATTCAATAATCCAGCCTGTTCCAAAGTACCTCTTCCTGTTTCTCCAAGGATACCGACACCGTGTACGTCGTCTACCATTAGAAAGGCATTGTACTTTTTCACAAGGTCATAGATCTCATTAATACGGGAGGTATCACCATCTTGGGAATACACTCCGTCCACAATAACGAGTTTCGTACGGTACAGATTTTCAGATACCTTCAAAATGTGTTCCAAAGATTCCAAATTATTGTGCGGAAATGTTTTTTTATTGGTAAAAGCACATCCTTCGTGCACACTTGCATGTACAGCCATATCTAAAATAGCAAGATCTTCTTTCTGCATTAAGCATTGTAAACTCGCACTATTAGCAGTATAACCTGTAGTAAATACTACGGCTTCATCTTCTGTTCTTTTAAAAAAGCTTGAAATTTTCTTTTCTAAAGCATTGTGGTAATCAAAATATCCGCCGATAAGAGGAGTGGCTCCTGTACCGGTGCCATATTTTTCTATTCCCTCAATTGCAGCTTGTTTTACTTTTGGGTGTTGTGTAAATCCCAAATAATCACTTGATACGAAACTAACAAACTCTCTGTTGTGGTTTGCAATGTTTACATTCAGTATTGCATTGGTTCCTGAAGTATTCTTCAGTCTGTAATTCATGTGTCCATTAGACTTTACATAGTCTAAATATTCATAAAATATTTCAGCCCTTTGAGCCATATCATTGTCTGGTATATTCTCAAAGTCTTTAATAGTTGCTGTTGTGAAATTGATGCTCATCCTTAATCTTGTTTGTTGTGGTTAAAAAAACAAATATATAACTATTTAAAGGGCCTAAGCTCCCTTATTAAGATTAAATATTATTAAAGACACAATATTTTTATCTTATTATCTGGAAACCAAAGTATTTAAATATACATCTATCTTTTTTAACGTTTTTCGCTTTTGAATTAATTAGTTTTTTCTTACCTAAATTTAATAAAAAAAGTAAATAATAAAGAAATATTAATACATAAATAATAAAAAAAAGTAATTATTTTTCACAAACAACTCATTTATAAAAGATTACTTTTCTGTTATTTTAACATTTTAATTCACTAAACAGCATTAAAAAACACAATAATTCGAGCGTTCAAATCCCTATCCTGAGACAAAAAACAGCGCAAATCTCTTGCAACAACAATATTAAACAAAAAAAGTAGTCAATTTAAACTTTTTGAGAATTTCTGAAATTTCCGGGAGTAAAGCCAGTCATTTTTTTGAAAAATTTTGAAAAGTTGGACGGATCATAAGTAAAAATCCGGGCGATTTCTGCTATCGACTTATCGGTAACAATAAGCATCTCTTTAGCCTGCTGAATAATCTTTTCATCATAAAAAAAACAAGGATGCCGGCCGGTTTCTTTTTTTACCGTATCCGTAAGATGCTTATGCGACAGCGCAAGCTCACTGGCAATTTCATTCAGTTCCATAAATTCCGGAATCGTTCCGGAAATCACACCCTGGATATGATTATCCAGAAAAGTAAAATACTGAGAGGTAATTTCTTCACTTCTTTTCATCACGTTGGTTCATGCTAATGTGTACTCAAGGTATAAAATTACTCATAAGATACAACATAACATGGTGAACTTTTCGGATATTGGGATCTGAATATTTAAGAAAAACTATCTTTAAAAGCCTGGGTAGAATTTTTCACTTTCAGCTTTTCCAGAATATTCTGACGGTGTCTGCTTACTGTATTAATGCTTATGGAAAGAAGATCTGCAATTTGTTTGCTTGCATATCCCTCTCCTACATATTTTAAAACTTCCAGTTCTCTGGGACTTAAAATATTTTTGTAATCAAGCTTATCTTTAACAACAACGTCACCCTTTATTGTATTAATAATCAAAAAATCAGAAACTGAAGAGGAAGAAATAGCAATATTATAAAGACAAAGCGCAAATCTTAACCTCCCATTATAGGGAGAATACATGTAAAACATGCGATGTTTCACCCATCGGTACTCATCTCTTTTATCTTTCATTCTTATTTTTGACACCACACTGTACGCTGTACGCTCCTCCATTTCAACAGCATCCAATAATTTGAAAAAACGGAGTTCATGAATATACTTTTTCAACCGGTCGTCGGGATGTATCTTTTTCAGCATTTCTTCTTCCCAGATACTCTCTATTTCTGTAGGATTCTCTCCCATCGTAAGTCCTAATTCGGCGGCGGCATGGGATTTATAAATATAACTTTTATTCTCCTGCATATCACTCAGCACACATATCGCTCCTTCCATCTGGGAATATACAAGCGCTCTCTGTTTATAGGTTTCTATATCAAGCAGGCATTTTTTGGAGGCATTATCCAGTAATTTATCACTAAGCTGTTCACGGATTTCCATAATGGTTATTTATCAGTATTGACGCAAATGAAGTTTAATAATACTTTTGCTAAAATAATAATTTACGCTTAGAACTTATCCTAAAGAGAATGAAGAAACTGATTTTCGGCTTTTGCACCTTATTCCTGATTCAAAAGTTTTCTGCCCAGACTCTGGAGAAAATGACCTGGTTTAATGAACCTGAAAAATGGGAAATCAAAAACAACAGCCTTTCCATGTTTGTAACACCGCAGAGTGATTATTGGAGGGTTTCGCACTACGGATTTACGGTAGATGACGCTCCCTTTTATTACACGACCTATGGTGGCGAATTTGAAGCAAAAGTAAAAATAACCGGCAGTTATAAAGCCAGATTTGACCAAATGGGTCTGATGCTGAGAACAGATAAAGAACATTACATCAAAGCCGGAGTAGAATTTGTAGATGGCAAATACAATCTCAGCACTGTGGTAACCCACAATAAAAGTGACTGGAGTGTCATTACTTTAGAAAAAACACCTTCTGCCCTATGGATAAAAGCAGTGAGAAGACTGGATGCAGTAGAGATATTTTATTCTTTTGATGACAAAAATTATATCATGATGAGAAATGCGCCTTTACAGGACAACACTCCTGTAATGGTTGGCTTAATGGCTGCCTGCCCTGACGGAGAAGGATTCAATGCTGTTTTTGAAAACTTCCAGGTAAAGCATCTGCCGGACGAACGCAGGCTGAAGTGGCTTGAAACTCACAAATAACGATTGAATTACATTTCAATATACAGTTAATTTTATTCACCTCCCATCATTTCCGGGAGGTTTTTTTGTTAAAAATACGATTAGAGTGTGAAATATAAAAAAGAGACTGTTTACTTTTAATACAGTCCCTTTTGTTTTTGAGATAAAACCGTTTGTGTTCTTAGAATCATTATTTTGACAATAAAGTTTCTTTACTTGTGATGAGAATATTTTTGCAAAAATATGAATATTCATAAGCCCTGACAAGGATGTCATGTAGAATAAACCTCCTATTTTTTGTCAAATTTTTACTACAAAAAATCAATTAAACAAAATATCAATCGTTAGTCAATAAATTAATAAAAAAAAATTCCAATACAACACGATTTATCATTTATAAAATTCTAAAAGAAGTCACAAATCCAGCATAATACTGAGATCTATAAAAGAAAATTCAAAACGAATTCAACATAAATTTATCACTTATTATTGAAATATGATAATGTTTTGAATTTTTTTAAATGAATTATTGCCTACACTGCATGATAAAACTTACAGAAAACAGATCATGCAATACTAATTTATCTCCATAATTTCACTATTTTTACACGATCAAAAAATATAAAACACAAAAGACCAGAAAACTTCAATGATAAAAATTTATTTTCAATCGTTCCTGCCCATTAAAAAAACTTCGACTTGTACAAATACTATTATTAACCGTCTATTGCATTAGCAGCAGATATAGATCAGTTTTGCACATATATGAGAGTTTGGGCATTAATTTTTGCTTGCATCTATCTAAACATTTCCGGGCAGCACTATACATCTACGTGGCACAACATAGATAATGGGCTTCCACAAAGCAGTGCAAAGGCCATTGTCAAAGACAAATATGGCTTCATCTGGATTTCTACAGAAAACGGACTGGTACGGTATGACGGGAGTTCTTTTATTACTTTTGATAATTTTAGGGTAAATAATCTCCATTTTGGGGAATTTATTGGTGACCCGCTTCTTGACAGTATAACGGTTCTTAACAATTTTCAGGAAAATAAAATCATTATTAAAAACAGATTTCCAAGGCTGGCAAGACTTACCTCCGGAGATAAAATGACCTTTTCCAATGGTACGGATATCCTGTACCGTATTGCCAATAATATCATCACATCAGACTTCCATAGTGACATTCAGTATTTTATTCAGCTTAAAAATTCTGTTTATCATTTTACAGAAAAGAATGCCATCATCTATAAGGAAGGGAAAAAAGAAATAAAGATTGCCCTCCCTTTTACCAATAAAGATCTGAATTATATTTTTGTACTGAATGAACATCTTTTCATCAATGATCTGAAAAAAAGAAAAACCTATTCTATCTACAAAGGACATCTTTCCGTTTCTGATAAACCTACTCTTTTTAATCATCCTGACACTAAAATCTATTGGCAGCAGATTACCAATCAGACTTTTATTATCAATCATGATAACATTTATTTATTAGAAGGAAATGAAAAGGATCTTCGCCTGAAATTTCTTGTAAATTTTGAGGAAATCGGAAATCACTCCTACTGTTCCATGTTTTATGATAAAAATTTCAATAAATTATATCTGGGAACCCTCAATAACGGATTGAACGTACTTCAACTTTCCAATTTCTATGTTTCAAAAAAAGAGGCTGATTTTTCTAATAATGTATATTTTGCCTCTCTTCCCTTCAGCCAAAGTACAATCATTGCTGAGGACGGGACAGAATTTGGGAGAAACGGGATTGTTAAGAAACACCTTTTCGGAAGCAATGACAATTATCTGATGATGTATGACAATTCCGGGAATATTCTGATCAAAAAGAGAAACAGTATTATCAGGTTTTATAAAAATTCAGGGTATAAAAAGAAGGATTCCATTTTTGTTAAAAAAGGGCTTGAAACGTTTATGAAAAGTGGAAATCTTTATGGTACCACCTTTACAGATCTTTCGGGTACCCAGCTTTATCTTCACAAAAAAGATATGTTTGCCCAACCGGATTTCACTTATACTTTTAAAAGTTTCGTGAATATTTTTTTTCAGTACAGCGACAATGAAATTCTGACCGGAAACAGCGACGGCCTTTATTCCGTAATGCTGGGAAGTAATACCATAACTCCCTTAATCAAAAACATCCATGTTAAAAGCATCATCAAAACAAAGGATAATCTGATATGGATTACTACAAATAAAAACGGATTCTATCTTTTCAGGAATCATAAGCTTATCAAGATGCCGAACGACTGTAATAATTACCTCCAGTCGGCCCATTATATTCTTGAAGACCAAAAGGGATATTATTGGATATCTTCGAATAACGGAATGTTTAAGGTTCCTAAGAAGCAGTTGCTGGACTATGCAGAAGACAAAAAAACTCCGGTTTTCTATTACCGTTTCACCAAAAAAGACGGCTTTCTGACCAATGAATTCAATGGAAGTTCTGAGCCTAACGCTTATGCTTTGGAGAATGGAGACTTTGTATTTCCTTCTATGGATGGTTTTGTATTTTTCAATCCGGAAAGTGTTCATTCTTATTATCCGGAAAGAAATAAAATTTACATTGAAAGGGTGAAAATCGGGAATGCTGAGCCTCAGTATTTTCATCAGCATCTTGAGTTAAAGAATGATTATAAAACAGCGGATATCTTTATTGACATTCCTTATTTTTCTAATCTTGAAAACCTTTATATTGAGGCCAAAATATCAGGAAAAGAAAACACTGAATGGGAAAAGATCGCTGCAGGAAAAGAATTAAAATATACCATCAGTAATCTTTCTCCCGGTGAATATACACTCAGTGTAAGAATCCTTATTTCTCCGGATGGAAAGTATGAAGAAAAAACAATACGTTTCAAAATTCATCCTCTTTTTTATCAGACATTACTTTTCAGAGTGTCTGCTTCCATTATTATCCTTATCATAATCATCGTTATCGTTCAGTTAACCACCAATTTTTTAAGGATAAAAAATAAAGCTTTAAAACAGATTGTTCACAATAAAAACTCTGAACTAAAGGAAACTTCTCTTCACCTGGAAGTTGTGAAAAACAATTTGCAGAAAGAAACGGAATATCAGAAAAAACTGGTGGAAACCATCAGCCATGATATTACCACTCCTATCAGGTTTATTGCCATGCTCTCCCAGAAACTTCATGAGTCTGATGATGTGGAGCTTCAGAAAAAGTATTTTGACAGTATTTATAAATCCTCAGAACAGCTTTATCAGTTTACGCTGAATTTAAAAGAATACACTGAACTTTATAAGGCTGAAAATATTTTTGAAGAGAAGGAATATCCCATCAACAGAATCCTGGAAATCAAGAACAGACTATTCTGTGAAATCGCCAAAGAAAAAGGGACAACAATTACCAACCTTACTGAGCACACCGTTTATTCTCAGGTAAATGAAAGTATTTTGACTGCTATTATTCATAACATCCTTGATAACGCCGTAAAAAATACTTTTGAAGGAAATATAACCCTAAATATTACCGAAAATCCACAAAAATCCACCATAATAATTACTGATACAGGAACAGGAATGTCTGCAGAACAGATTGACATTTACATGAACCTGTTCAGAAATCCTAAACAGGAAACTCCCAGCTTCAAAGGAAAAGGTCTTGGGCTGCATATGGTCATCCATCTGGTAAAAAAGATCAATGCCGAAATGAGTTTCAGACAAAACCAGCCTAAAGGAACTGTTGTGGAAATAACACTCAATAAAAACTAATCTCTATGAATGAAAGAATTTTAATCGCTGATGATCATTATGTAGTAAGGGCAGGTACCTCTTTGGTTCTTGAAACTGCTTATCCGGCCATCCGTATAGATTTTGCAGAAAATTATGACCAGGTGAAAAAGAAACTGGAAGGTCAACGGTATGATCTTCTTATTTTAGATATTGATATGCCAGGAACTCAGTATAAAAAAATGGTCCCGGAGCTTAAAAATATACAAAATGACCTTAAGATTCTCATATTCTCAGGATATGACAAGGATGTTGCCATCCAGTATATCAGAGAAGGTGCTGAAGGCTATCTGAATAAACAAAGCAGTGAAGAAGAAATTAAAAATGCTGTAAAAACGGTCATCGAAAAAGGATATTTCTATCCTGCAGAACTGATTGGCCTTATTATTCAAAACAAGAGAAATAATCCGGTAGAAAAGCTATCATCGAGAGAATATGAAATTTTTAAACTTCTGGCAGACGGCAACGGTAATCTTGAAATTGCCAACAGGCTCAATATCCAGATGTCTACGGTGAGCACTTATAAAAAGAGAATTTTTCAAAAGCTTGATGTAACCAATATTGCAGAACTGATCAAGGCCTATGAAATGATGCATTAAGAAAATCGGGGCTGAAATTTCATACTATTCCAGCCCCAGAAAAAACACAAATCTCATTAGATTTTTTTAAACAGCTAATGCATAGATTTTGTATATTTTTATATCATTATTGTATTTTTAGAATCATCAGGCGGCTAATTAATACAGTCTCTGTACAGAAAGAAACAGTTCCCTTGTGTTATCAGAAGTATTGGAATCTGTGGTGGTAGCATCACTGCTTCCCGTATTAGATTTGTTATCTACGCGGAATGCATAATATACTCTGTACCATCTTGGTTCCGGTTCCTGTATGGTAATATCAAATGTTACGGTCTCATTATGAGTCTGAGTAAGATAAACACCATCATCAAACTGTCGGTAAGCTCCCGGTGATAATTTAATATTTCCGTTGTCAGAATCACCGGTATGGGTAGACATTTCTGAGACCCAGATTTTCACATCTGAAGTCCCTGCATTATAAAGTCTCGGATTAAAAGTGGTAGCCGCTCCAGTTCCTGCTGAACTGCTGTTAAATTGGGCATCAAGTCTTAGGAAACCTCCCAAAACGGGTAAATCTGAAAGATAGGTACTGGCTAAAGTATTCGCTCCTGAAACTCCTGCAGGAATACTTCCGTGGTAGTAAATTAAATCTCCTATGGTGATATCATCATCTTTCCCACCAAATGCAAACTTCCAGGTCGTTCCGTTAAACATATAATAACCGGCTTTATCTACTTTCGCCGTTTTTGCAGAAGGCATTGTGACGGCCTGAGTCACATATACCAATGCTCCCGTTTGTACCGTTGTGTAAACATCATCTTTCGCTTTCAGCTGATCCCCTGTTATTCTGGGAGCCATTACTCCATCAGGAACTGTTGCAACATCCGGTTTCCCTTCCACATGCAATGTTACTTTAGGAGAGTCTGTATTGATCCCAACCTGGGAATATGCCGCTATTGAAAAACACATCATTATGCTGGCAAGAGGTAATTTTATTTTTTTCATTTTAGTATATTTGTTTAAAATTTTGTTGATTTATTTAAGAATTGAATAAATCATGCGGGGTCAATTGACAAATCATCAATCAGCCTTTGTTGAGCTAGCTGGTGCAAAGTTATCCGCATTGATCAATCAACTTTATCAAGAATCAATGAAAAACCGGAAACGGCTCAATAAAACACAAACAACTAATAATCAAATGTTTAAATAAGTCATTTTCTGAAAACTGACTGAATAAAATGTATTGAATGGTTTAAAAAATTATCTCTAACCACAAATGACCACCGCAAAAGACATAAAAATTGAACAGTATAAAAGACAGCTGGTGTATTATTATAATATTCTGATGTCTGTTATTCTTGCCCTATTTGGTTTGATATTTACTTTTATCATTCCGGATAAAATAATGGCATGGTATCTTTTCGGAGGGCTTTTTTTATTGGATTATACTTACCTGATTGTTCGTAAAAACTATTCGGTGAATGTAATGGTGCATTCCTATATCATTATTGCCACACTTTATAATTTTTACATCATGCTGGCTTTCTGGAACAACTCTATAGCGAGTTTTGTCTGGCTTATTCCCATTCCACTGGCCGCCTATGTTTTCTTTCAGAGGAAGTATGTATATATTTACAGTTTATTTGCTTTACTGAATATTGTTGCAGGATACCTTATTTCCAAATCCTTCAGCTTTAACTTTCCCATACACAGGCCGGAAGATGTAAGGCTTACAGATACCATCCTGATGATCTCCAATGTAGCTGTGATTGCCCTCCTGCTCTATTTTAAGGATAAAATAAAGCGGGTTGAAATTTACCATGAGATTGAGGAGAAGGCTCAGAGTACAACAATACAGCCAGCTCCTATGGTAGAAAAAACACCTTTTGCAGATGAACTTTTTGACAAAATTGAATCTGTGATGAGAGAAAAACAGCTGTATAAAGATGTTAATTTTAATATTTCAAAGCTTTCAACGGAAATTGATATTAACAGCAGCTATATCTCCAAATCCATCCGTACCAAAGGATATCCCAACTTCAATAACTATCTGAATATGCACAGAATTGAGTGTGTAAAAAGACTGCTTAATGAAAATGATCTTGAGAAGGTAACCCTTATGTATATTTATACAGAGGCAGGATTCTCCAACCAGTCTACCTTCAACAGGGTATTCAAACAGATGGAAAGTATTACACCCTCTGAATACATCAGCAGTTTGCAGCTTCACTGATTTGTTTCACCAATCAATATCATTGAAATAATGATTTTTAAATTAGGAAAATAATCAGGAAATTTACAGAACTTAATTTTCTGTCAAACCACTGCATTTTAATTGCAAACCATAATGAATCCATCTGAAAAAGCTCTTCAGGGAAGCCAACGTCTCCGATACATCAAACTTTGTATATTCTTTTCCGGACTTTCGGTTTTTGCACAGCTTTATCTTTTCCAGCCGATGCTACCTATGGCTGCAGAACAGTTTGGGGTATCTGTAGGTGACACTTCCCTTTTGGTATCATCATCCACGATAGGTATGGCATTGGGATTACTGTTTTTTGCCTTTAAAGCCGACAGCTATTCAAGAAAAAGCCTGATGGTTTTTTCGTTGATTTCATCTGCCTTACTTACTATTATTTCGACCTGGATTCCAAGTTTAAGCCTCCTGATTGCTATCGGAGTCTTCAAAGGTTTTGTTGTTTCCGGCATTTCTGCTGTTGCGCTAGCCTATCTTACAGAGGAAGTAAGCGCTCTGGCAGTCCCTGCAACCATCAGCATGTATCTCAGTGGAAACACTATTGGAGGAATGAGCGGAAGGATAATGGCGACTTTATTTGCCGGGGAATTCGGATGGCGTAATGCAGTATTGCTTATCGGAATAGAAAGTTTCATTCTGGCCGTTGTATTCTGGAAACTGTTTCCGGAATCAAGGTTTTTCAATCCACAGAAAACAGATTATCATCTTAAGATCAAACAGATGAAGTTTTTTCTTACCAATCCGTATATGCTTCGCTTATATTGTACTGCAGCATTACTAATGGGAGTTTTCGTAAGTGTTTATAACTATCTAACATTCAGATTAGAAGCCAAACCATTTTCATTAAGCCATTTTATTATCGCTTTTATCTTCCTGATGTATATTTTTGGAGTCTTTGGGACGATGATCGTAGGCCGCCTTTCTCAAAAGTTTCCGATGAACAGCATTCTTAAAGTTTCTATCCTGTCTATGCTCACCGGAGCAGCATTATTATTATCAGAAAATATTTATATTCTTATTTTCGGACTTGGACTTTTTACCCTCTCTTTTTTCGCAGCCCATACAATGGCCAGCCAGATGACTGCTTTGTATGCCAAACGTGGAAAATCTTCAGCCACTTCTATTTACTGGTTGTTTTATTATTTTGGTTCAAGTATTCTGGGAAGTGGTACCGGCTATCTTCTTCATGCTTATTCCTGGAATGTTTTCATTGGAGTCCTTATCATCTCCGTTATTATTGCTCTTCTTTTGGTTACTTTTAATACGTCACCCAAAGCAAGAGTAAAAAACTAGTACCACATACATACCACATTACATATTTCATGATGGCGTGACAAACCCTTTACAGGCGTACTATTTTAACATATCATTAATTTTTTATAGTAAAAATTTAACCTAATATTTCCTAAAACAAGGCTTGACAATACAATGCCGGGCATACTATTTGCTTTTTATCTGAGACCATATCATCAACTAAAAACCAAAATATTATGAACGTAGCAGATCTAAAAATCAAGAACTTAGTAGAGTACAAAAATCAGATTTATACGATTACTGAGATCTTTCAGAATGTTGAGCAGGCTTATTTTGTTAAAATTGAAAATGATATTCAAAGTATTTCAGTTCCGGCAGCCTCCATCAAACCTATTAAGATAACAGAAGAATGGCTTGAAAAACTAGGATTTTCAAGAACTTACAGTTCGGAGCAGAGCATCCGATATGAAAGACCGGAATCCTTTATAAAATATGACATTGATCTGAGCTCAAGAAAAATACTGGAAGGACTAAAGATATACGGGAATGCCATAAAGTGCAGGTACATCCATGAGTTTCAGAATATTTTCTCAAGCTTATTCGGAAAAGAAACTGCTTTACATTATGGTTATTTGAAAACAGAATCGTAGTTAAAATAGTTCTTAGTTGAGAAGACCACAATTTATCCCGTAAATTGTGGTCTTCTTTTTAGCATAAAACAAACAAAACCCTCATCTTTTTCATGTAAAATAAATTTCTATTGGCCGTATTTATGGGTTTCAAGAAAGCAACCGCCATGATTTCCGGTAAACCTGAGATGGTAAAAATGTTTGGAAAATGGGGAACATTTCAGATCTACTTCAAATTCCACAAAAATGCAGAAGGTCAATTTGACAAGCTGGATATCGGATAGGACAGATAAATTCTTTTATACAAAAAAAGTATCATTCCGGATATCATGCAGTTAAAACCCGGAATAACACTTTTGAAAAGACTATTTTATTCTTTTAAATTCAATATCAGAGAGGCTTCCTCCCGATAAAAGAAATCCCTTAATATCATTATTCTTATCATATTTAAAATCAAGCTTTCCGAAGAATGATTTGTAAGAATAAAGTTGTGAGGAACTTGAAAAGTACAATAAGATATCTGGATTCAAAGGATGTCTGGCAACCAGTTTATCATTTTCTACCACTAATTGATATATCGTGTTGAATTCTTCATTCCTGTAGAATCCGGTGTACTTACGAAGATCCATTGTATTCTCATTCAGAGGCTTTAATACTACTTTTTTGCATACAAATGTAAAATCTCCAATATTGAAAATTAACTTCTCCGGATGAAATGTGAAACTTCCTGTCGGAATAAAAGGGATATTAAACTTATCATCTCCTGCTATTTGTAAGGGAGTTTTATTATTATCCCAATAAAGGTTTTTACCGTCTGTTTTTATCTCCAGATAATTTCCCGGATTTATTTCATAAGTTCCTTCAAATGATTTTAACTCAGCCGCTGTATAAGATATTTTCTTTGGAAGATCCGGAAAAACCTGCTGGTCTTTAAGAAATACATCTACTAATGCATAGGCAATCACCAGTCCGTCAAAAACACTCTTATTTCCTGTGAGTACAACAGATAGATGATAGGCAGGAACATGCAGGATATAAGACCTGTAACTGGCAGTTCCTCCTCCATGAAAGACAATATCCAGCCCTTTGTACTTTCCGGTTTGCAATCCCAGCCCGTATTGTATTTTCTCACCGGTATTCAATATTGTACTCTGCTGCATCTTATTGTAGATTTCACGGCTTCCCACCAAAGGTTTCTGAAAATTAACAGCCCATATACACAGATCATTCAAAGTAGTAAAAATATTGGACGAGCCATTTTCCATCTGCCCGAGAGGAGTTTTGACAAAACCGGAATGGGTTACCTGATAGGATTCCGCTCTGTTGGGAGTGATTTTTACCGGATCATTCACCGCCATTGAGTGATTCATTTGCAAAGGTTTGAAAATATATTCCTGAAGTATTTGTGTAAAATCTTTCTTATAAACCCTGTGGAGGATTTCTGCAAGCAACATAAAACCGGTATTGTTGTACCTGTACTGATCGCCTGGTTTAAAATTGATATTTTTAATGGCTAAAACTGTTTTTACAGCATCTTCGTTAGTTACCCGGACTTCATTTCCGAATCCCTGCAAGTCTTTAATACTTGTAAAATCTGGCAATCCATGGGTATGATTGGCAAGCTGTCTCAGGGTAATTTTATAGGGAAGATTCTTCAGCTCCGGAAGATAAGTCCGGATATCATCTTCCAATGATAATCGGCCTTCTTTTTCAGCCAAAAGTGTAATAAAAGCTGTAAACTGCTTTGAAACAGAAGCAATATCAAAAGCGGTAGAGTCTGACACCGGAATTCTATCTTCGAGATTTGCCAGTCCATATGTTTTTTTATAGAGTACTTTTCCGTCTTTGATAATGCCTACAGCCATTCCGGGTTCATTGGATTTGGCATAAGTATTTAGTAAGGAATCTGCTTTTCGGATTTTGTCCTGCTGAGTGAATTGTCCGAAATAAAATCCGGTGCTCAGGATGGTAAAAATAAATAACGTCAATCTGATTTGTGGTTTCATCTGTTTTACATTTTAATGATGAAGCAAATCTGAAACTTTACGATGATGTAAATATCCGACTACCGGAAATCGGACTCTTTTTATCTGAAAAATCAGTCCGACTTTAATTCGGACTCTATTTAAACAACTGATTTCCTGTAATCTGTAGGAGTAACACCTGTTTCTTTTTTGAAAGCCGTATAAAATGAAGATTTGGAATTGAACCCCACCTCATACAATACTTCAAGCACCGTAAGCTGGGGCTGATCCTTAAGAAGATCTTTAGCTTTATTAATTCTGAACTCATTAATAAAATCAAAAAAATGTCTGCCCGTATGCTGATTAATTAATATTGACAAATGCTTTTCCGGCATCCCCATCTGTACTGCCAATTTCTGTAAGGTAAGCTTATCATCCAGATAAGGATGTTCTACTTCCATAAAGGTCAGGAGATTTTTCAGCTGCTCCGGTTCTTCTTTTTGAGATTCTTCAATCTCCTGCACCGGAGTCAGATCCTTGTTAATCCCAGCCAGAAGATTGGGACGGTATAAAGCATTCAATACAAACCAGCTGATCACAAATAATACAAATAACGAATTCAGAGTATATAAATATAAAAATGCAGTTTCATTATCTTTCAGAAACTCTCTTATCAATACAAATGTGTTTCCGATCAAAAAGAGAATTGTGGTCTGCAGCAGCCATCTATAGGTAAGCTGATGATTACTGGAATAGTTTTCCTGATATAGCTTTTTAAAGGTTCTCAACACCAGAAATACAGCAATGATATAGAAATAATACTGAACAGTAGAAACAAGATCAAAGGCCTGATCATTCTGCCCGGAAATACCTGTTATGCTAAACCATCCCATGAAAAACAAAAATGGCAATGCATGCAGAAGATGCTTTTTGCGGAGGGTAAAATTATAATAACAGGCGGCATTTACATACAGATAATATAGCGGCATCTGCAAAAGAACACTTGCCAATTTGAAGTCTTTAATTATTTTATGATCAGATGGAGGCAGGAAAAAACCGGAAAGATCAATGACAGAAATCAACAGAAAGGCAGCGAATAAATAATGGGGTAATTTTCTTTCAGATTTTGCAGTCAGCAGAAAAGCGCTTAACAGCAGAAACAGGAAAAAAATAATCTTACCCAAATCGTTGATAAATGACATATTCTCTATTTTCATGATATTCACAAATCTACAAATAATAGTTTCTTGTTGAGTATTTTAGCTTTCAATGAGATTCCTTTTTTCAATACTCATCATTCTTTTCAACTGAGGTTCAGCTTTTGTTATTCCTGAAATTTTTAATATTTGTGTAAATTTGTACGGTAGGCAATACCTTAGATTCATTACGGTACGCTACAATATTTTATAATGGATACCGATACAATACTGTTACAGCTGATAGAACACTTTAAGGAAATAGTCTCTTTAGAAGATAAAGATATAGACTGTGTCACGTCCAAATTAGAGATTATATCGCTCAAAAAGAAAGACTTTCTGCTTCGTGAAGGACAGGTTTCCAGACACATGAGATTTATTGCCCAGGGAAGCCTGTACGCTTATCATATTGATGAAAAGGGAAAAGAAAACACCACTCAGCTGGGTATTGAAAACTGGTGGGTGAATGATCTTTACAGCTATTTGAGTGAACTGCCGTCAAGAATGTTTATTCAGGCTAATGAAGATACTATCATTGTACAGATCAGTAAAAGCAATTTGGAATTATTATACAAAGAAGTTCCGGCCATTTCCGAATTCTGGCGGCTGAAAATGCAGTCTGCCTATGTTACTTTGCAAGAGAGAACTTTTGAACACTCACGGGTAGATGCCTATACCAAATACCGAACATTTGTTACTGCTTACCGCAATATCGAACAGCGTTTCCCTCAATACATGATTGCTTCATACCTTGGAATCACTGTAGAATACCTGAGCTATCTGAGAAAAAAGCACCTCTCTGACGTTTCTTAAGATTTCTTAAGTTTATTCCGTTCCAGCCCGAATAATTTTGCTCACAGAATTTTAATGAGTGAAATATGAAGGCAAAAATTATCGCAGTAACAGCTCTTGCATCAGTCTCCCTGAGTCTGAATGCCCAGAAATTATCCTATACTCCCGATCTTGTTTTAGGGCATCGCTCCTATACCTATATGCACAATATCAACTATCAATTCAATGATCGGTTGAAACTGAATAATCTTACTTTATTTGATACAGAATATACCAAAGACAAAGAAAATATATTCTTCATCAGAAATACGCTGGCTTATAGCTTTACCAAAAGACTGAGTGCCAACGCTGCATTCGGAATGAAAAACCCTGGAGCATTTTTCAGTGCTTACCTGCAATACAAGATTATCCAGTCTGATTATTCTCTCTCCTACTCTATAGGAACTACTTATCAGAAAGGATTTTCATTGGAACAGTCCATCTCATTTGAATATACTCCGTATCTGTCAGAAAATCTCAAGGGATATTTCAGTGTACTGGCTATTGGAAACCTGGATGACAATGGGTATCCCAGAGGGCTGCAGTTTATCAGGCTGGGAGTAAAACAAGACAAGATGATGTATGGGCTGGCCTCCAATTTTGACCAGTTTAACAATGGAAAAAAGACCCTGGAAAATATCGGGGCATTTGTAAAATATAACTTTTAAAAATTATAAGAAATGAAACAGAACATTGATTTAGGAATGCTTATCACCAGAATAGCTATTGGATTTCCCATGTCAGTTTATGGAATCAGTAAGCTGGTACATGGCGTTGGGTTTATTGAAGATATGATGACAATGCACGGTCTACCATCATTCTTTGCTTATGGGGTTTTTGCAGGAGAAATTATAGCTCCTATCCTATTGATTATTGGATTCCGGGCGCGTCTGGCAGGATTGATCTTTGCAGCCAATTGCTTCACCGCTACTATTCTTGCCCAAACAGCTAATATTTTCAAACTTAATGAATTTGGAGGCTGGGCTTTGGAACTGCTGGTAATCTATATGCTGGTAAGTCTCAGTTTTTTCTTTACCGGTGCCGGAAAATATGCCGTTTCTACCCAAAATAAATGGGATTAAATACTTAGAAACTTTATAATTTACTATTGATATAAATCAGAATCTCAGGATTCTGGTTTATTTTTTACCAAATGACAATAAAAACAGGCATTAGACACCGGTTTCATTCCGTATTTTTACAGTAACCTTAATCGTTAGTCATGAAAGAAGTAATCGTGTATCAAATTGATTCCTTTACCAAAGAAAAATTCAAAGGAAACCCTGCCGGAGTTGTATTAAATGCAGAAAATATGACCTCTGAAGAAATGCAGCTTGTTGCCAGAGAACTGAACAACTCTGAAACCGCATTTGTTTTTAAATCAGATTCTCAAGAGGAAAACTTTGATTATAACGTCCGCTATTTCACTCCTACCACAGAAGTTCCTTCTTGTGGACATGCTACTATTGCAGCACTGTATGCAAAAGCTCAGGAAGACCAATTGGATTCATGCACCCTTACAATCAAAACACAAATCGGAATATTGCCGATTCATATTGAAAGAAAAAACAACGATTACCTCATCACAATGACCCAGGGAAGCTTTGAGCTGAGTCCTGCTTTCGATGTTCCAACCACACAAAAAATTGTTCAGGCTTTGGGATTGACTATCGATGATCTTGATAAAAAATGCCCTTTACAGATTGCTTCCACAGGCCATTCAAAAGTAATGATTGGTATTAAAAGTAATAGGGTTTTAAATCAACTCGCTCCTGATCTTACGGCTTTGGCAAAGCTTAGCAAAGAAATCGGCTGTAATGGATACTTTGTATTTACTTTCGACACCCACGAAAAAGATATTTTAACCAATGGCAGAATGTTTGCCCCGGCCATTGGTATTTCCGAAGATCCGGTTACCGGAAATGCTAACGGTCCTTTGGGGGGTTATCTTATTCAAAACAAAATCAAAGAAACTGCTGACGGTATTTTTGAATTCACAGGAAAACAGGGGGAAGCAATCAACAGGATGGGTAAAGTAGAGGTAAAAGTTCAGGTAAAAAACAATCAACCAGAGAGGATCAGTATCACCGGAAATGCAGTCGGTGTTTTCAGAACTACTATGAATCTGTATTAATACTGATATTTAGATAAAAAATGTCCCTATTGAAGATCATTGATCGTCATTAAAATAAATCTCCAAACTAAATATTTAAATTTGATATCGTTTTTTCATCCATTATGGCAAATCCGAATGAAATAACTCCGCATTTATTCAGAACCGAGTACAGCAAAATTGTTGCTGTGCTTTGCAGAAGCTTTGATATTAAACACATCGAAATTGCCGAAGATATTGCCAGCGAAACCTTCCTGAAAGCTTCAGAATATTGGGCGATACACGGAATCCCTGATCATCCCGCAGCCTGGCTTTATACAGTAGCCAAGAATAAAACAAAAGATTATTTCAAACACCTTTCTGTTATTGAAAAGAATAAACAGGAAGAAATAAGAACGGCTGAAAAAGAATTTCAAACCATAGACTTTAATACCCAAAACATCTCTGACAGTCAGCTGGAAATGATTTTTACCATCTGTAATCCTCTCAATTCTCAGGAAACTCAAGTAAGTCTCGCTCTTCAGATTCTCTGCGGTTTCAGTGTAGAAGAGATTGCCAATGCTTTTCTGTCTAAAACAGAAACCATAAAAAAACGTTTACAGCGAGGCCGGGAATCTCTCAGAACCCATCATTTTACTATAGATTCATTAAATGAGCAGGATATTCACCAGCGCTTAGAAACAGTCCTGACTACTTTATATTTATTGTTCAATGAAGGGTATTTTTCCAGAACGAATAATTTTTTAATCCGTAAAGATCTTTGTCTGGAAGCCATGAGACTTACCTTAATTCTCACAGACAACCCATTGACCAATACTCCCAAAACCAATGCCTTGCTTGCTTTGATGTGCTTTCAGAGTTCAAGACTGGATGCCAGGATCAATGATGAAGGAGAAGCTATTCTTTTTGATGAACAGGACCAATTGCTATGGGATAAATCCTTGATTGAAAAGGGTAATTATTATCTGGTAGAAGCCTGCCAGAACAACGATATTTCTATTTCAAAATATCATCTGGAAGCCGGAATTGCTTATTGGCATACTTCAGGCAGCCAAGAAAAATGGCAACCTATTTTAACCCTGTACAACCAGCTTGTTATTATTGAATATTCTCCTGTTACCGCGCTAAACAGAGCTTTTGCTTTTTCCAAAGTGTTTGGAAATCAGAAGGCAATTAGGGAAGCAGAAAAACTTAACCTCATCACCAACGAATATTATCATGGATTGCTGGGACATTTATATTCCGAAATTAATACGGATAAAGCCATTCATCATTTTGAAGAAGCAATCCGAATGACGAAATCAAAATCAGAAAAACAAACTTTGCGGAAACAACTTAATCTTTTAATACCATAAAACTTCAATATAGAAAACGTCCCGATCAATGACCGGGACGCTTTTCTTTTTATTATTTATCTTCTACGGCATTGAGAAATAATTCCTCCTTTCCGACAAGATAAATATTGATTAATTCTTGCCTGTTGATCTTAATAGTATCCCCGTTTTTACATTTATATTTCTTTTGCAGAGGCTTTCCATTAAAATAAACCTTATCCGAATCAAGTAATAAATTCAGTTTAGAAGATGAAATGCCTAAACACGTCCGGATCACCGTTGAGATTCTCAGATTAAAATCAAAAGCACACTGCATTTGAAACGAAATCATCTCATCGTCCATATTTATCAGGTTCTCTACCAAAAGCTTATCATATACCATTTCATATTCTACACTTTCCCAGTCGGCTTCCACATTATTTTTTCGCTTGAGTTCCTGTGAAAAAGCATATTCCCAGGCAATTCCTGTATTATTTTCTGAAAATTTATTGAATATTTCTTTACTGATTGATTCTGTTCTGATTCTTGAAAATACAGTCATGTTATAGGTGTTGTTGCATTTTACACATCGGTAAATTAACCATATATCAATATTCTTTTTCTGAGCATTCAGCCTGAATTTATCGCTGCAATGAAATCTCTCGCTGTTACAATGGTTGCATTTCTTTTTTAGTAAGGGAGTATTTTTCGCTTTTACCTCCCATATATATTGTGTACTCATTACTTATAATTGCGCTTATTATTCTTTGTTGGATTTTTTCCTATTATTCACGCATTACAAGGATGTTACATGCATCCGGCTTTTAACTTAAAGAGTATTTCTCAAGGTATCGTTTGCCGTATATTTTGGTTCCTGATCAATAGTAATTGTCAAAACCAAAATAGCAGATACAGCTACCCTTTGCGGGCAATGCAGTGAATAATATGATGAAATGAAAACCAGTTCGGGTAGAGAATTACCCAAACGAAAGAACGATCAGCCTGTGGTTACGAAGACTGATACTAAGCGATAATAAGTTTAAGAGTTGTTCTCAAAACGAGTTATTTACTTGGTTATGATAAAAGTAGTCAATTTTATCGAAGGACAGGGCCTTTCGACATTTAAATTCAAAAAATAAAAATTCACAGGTTATAAAGTGAACCATACAACAAACAAAATTTGAACTATACAACAAACTCAGCCTTTTCATTTCTGCCGAACTTTGTGGTATTAAAATCATCAAAATGATACAGATAAATAAAATTTACATCAACGGCGAATTTGTTACGCCAAAAGGAACAGAAACTTTTGATCTTATAAATCCTTCTACCAATCAAAAAACCGGAGAGGTAGTTTTGGGAAATGAAGAAGACACCAGAATGGCCATCGCCGCAGCAAAAAAAGCCTTTGCTACATTTTCAAAAACAACGAAAGAAGAACGTATCTGTTTTCTTAAAAAACTGCATGAAGCAGTAAGCAAACGTGAAGATGAGCTTGTATCCGTCATGGTGAATGAATACGGAGGAACATTACAATTCTGCAGAATGAGTGTTCAGAATGCCATATCAGCTTTTACCAGCACTATTACCACTCTGGAATCTTATGACTTTGAAAAAACAGTCGGAAATTCTAAAGTACGTTTTGAATCTTTGGGCGTTGTAGGCATCATTACTCCATGGAATGCCAGCAACAGTTTCATCTGTAATAAACTGGCTACCGCCATTGCTGCAGGATGTACAGCCGTTATCAAACCTAGTGAAATGAGTGCTATGCAAACCCAGATTCTTACTGAATGTTTTCATGAAGCAGGCTTACCAGAAGGCGTATTCAATATTGTAAACGGATTAGGAAATGTAGTGGGAAATGAAATCACCCAGCATCCGGATATTGCTAAAATATCTTTCACCGGATCCACCCTTACAGGAAAAGCAATTGCCAAAGGAGCAGTTGATACCATGAAAAGAGTCACCTTAGAACTCGGCGGAAAGTCTCCTAATATTATCCTTGAAGATACTGACCTTGATAAAGCAATTCCTATGGCTGTTTTCGGAGCGTATATGAACAACGGGCAGGCATGTATTGCTCCTACCCGATTGCTTGTTCCAAAAAATAAGCTGGATGAAGTGAATGAACTTGCTAAAAAAGCGGTACAACAGGTAAAAGTAGGAAATCCCAATGAAGAAGATACTCTTGTAGGGCCAATGGTAAGCGCTAAACAATTTGACAGAGTACAAAGTTATATCCGCCTTGGACAGGAAGAAGGTGCTACTCTTCTCGCTGGTGGTGAAGGGAAACCGGAAGGTCTTGAAAACGGTAATTTCGTAAAGGCAACCATCTTTACCAATGTTCGTAATGATATGCGTATTGCACAGGAGGAAATTTTCGGACCTGTCCTGTCTATTATTCCTTACACTAATGAAGAAGAAGCCATTGCCATTGCCAATGATACCACTTATGGCCTGGCAGCTTACATCAGTTCTGCCGACAAAGAGCATGCGGAGCGTGTGGCAGCACAGATTGATGCCGGAAGAATCTGTATTAACGGGTTTGCCCATGATCCTTATGCCCCTTTTGGTGGCTTTAAACAGAGCGGTATCGGACGTGAGTATGGTGTATTTGGACTGGAAGCCTATTTAGAACCTAAAGCCATCCTTTCCTAATGGTATTTTCTTCACAGCAGAATGTTCTCAGGATCGTTTTGCTGTGAAGATTCTATGATCCTAAAAAAGTTTTGTAAGTTTGAAGAAGAATCCATCCAGAAATATCCGCGTGAGCTATGAGCGAAAATACTATTCCTTTACCCATCAATTATTCCTGTCATTTTTCAGAATTCAGGGAAGGTGAACAGTTTTCACGGATTCACAGTCTGGGACTTGTTCTTTCCGGAGAAATGGAGCTGAATGACGGGATTACAAAGACGATATTTAAAGAAGGAGAACTCTACTCTGCAAGGAAAAACCGTTTATTAAAATTTGCAAAATATCCACCTAAAGACGGTGAAATAAGAACTGTAACCATTTATTTTGACGAAGCCATCTTACGTGATTTCAGCCGTGAATACGGATATCAGGCAGAGAAAAAAGATAATATCCCGGCCTTCATAAAACCGGATCAAAAGGCATTAACAGCCTTTATGTATTCTCTGCTCGCTTATGAGAATCTTCCTTCTTCCACAGAGCTTCTGCGTCTCAAACAAAAGGAAGCTTTACTTCTCATGCTTAATCATGATCCCGGCCTTAAGGATATTTTATTCGATTTTTCTGAACCTTATAAAATAGATATCGAAGCTTTTATGAATAAAAATTTTCATTTCAATGTCAATGTAGAGCGTTTTGCTTATTTAACGGGAAGAAGCCTGTCTGCATTTAAAAGAGATTTTCAAAAGATTTTTGGAATTCCTCCAAGACAATGGCTGCAGCTTCGAAGACTGAAAGAAGCTCATTTTTTGCTTACCCAAAAAGGCAGATCAGTTTCTGACATCTATCTGGATCTGGGGTTTGAAAATTTATCCCATTTCTCTTTTGCATTTAAAAAACAGTTTGGCTATCCACCCAGTACATTACAGGCCAAATAACTTAGATCTCTTTTAAAATATAACCGGATGCAAAAATAGAATATAAAAATGAATGGATTCGTATCTCTCACTCCCATTTTAACCCTTTAAAAAGAAACAGATCGTGCCATAAAATCATGACACGACCTGAATTATTGAATCTAATTATTTTAAAGTTTTTTAAAGTGCATATTCTACTGAGGCTTCTTTAGCGGCAGCTACCATTGCTATTAAAGCTTTTTCTGTTTCTTCCCAGTGTCTTGTTTTCAGTCCGCAGTCCGGGTTTACCCAAAGCTGGTTGGCAGGAATTACGTTTTGTGCTTTTCTCAACAGTTCAATCATTTCTTCTTTTGACGGAACCCTTGGTGAGTGGATATCATATACTCCGGGACCAATTTCATTCGGATATTTAAAATCTGCAAAGGCATTCAGCAGTTCCATCTGAGAACGGGAGCATTCTATAGTAATCACGTCTGCATCCATATCCGCAATATTTTCAATAATATCATTGAATTCTGAATAACACATATGGGTATGAATTTGTGTAGCATCTTCCACTCCACTTGCTGAAATTCTGAAAGCTTCAACCGCCCATTTCAGATAATTCTGCCAGTCTGCTTTTCTTAAAGGAAGCCCTTCTCTGATAGCAGGTTCATCAATCTGAATAATTCTGATTCCGGCTTTTTCCAGATCCACTACTTCATCACGGATTGCCAGCGCAATCTGCTTGCACGTTTCTGAACGAGGCTGATCATCACGTACAAAAGACCACTGTAAAATCGTCACAGGACCCGTCAACATTCCTTTTACCCATTTTTCCGTTTGAGATTGGGCATACTGAGACCAATACACCGTCATAGGAGTCGGGCGGGAAACATCACCAAAGATCACAGGAGGTTTTACACAACGGCTTCCGTAGCTCTGTACCCATCCGTTTTTGGTGAACACAAATCCTTCCAGCTGTTCTCCAAAATATTCCACCATATCATTACGCTCAAATTCTCCATGCACCAATACATCAATGCCGATGTCTTCCTGCCAGCGAATGGTTCTCTGAGTTTCTTCTTTTAATAAAATATCGTATTGCTCCGCGGTAAGTTCTCCTTTTTTGAATTTAGCTCTCCAGCTTCTTACCTCTGTTGTCTGCGGGAATGACCCGATTGTTGTAGTGGGAAACAAAGGAAGCTGCAGGACTTGCTGCTGTTCTTCTTTACGGGTTTTGAAGGCATTTATTCTTTGTGCGTCCTTTCAGTGACCGCATTTGATCTTTGTTTTACCTGATCATTGTGGATAAGAGAAGAGGTTCTTCTGCTTTCAATGGCTTTTTTATTTTCTTCAAATACCTCAAGAATGTGTTCTTTTTCCGTTCCTGATACCAGTTCTTTAAGCGTCACCACTTCTTCTACTTTCTGTTTAGCAAAAGCAAGCCAGTTTTTAATCTCAGGGTTAAGGTTCGTTTCAAAATCAAGATCGCAAGGAGAATGAAGCAATGAACATGACGGTGCAATCAAAATCCTTTCAGAGCCTAATTTGTCAACAGCTTTTCTGATGAAAGACAATGACTTTTCAAAATCATTTTTCCAGATATTTCTGCCATCAATTACTCCTAACGAAAGACTTAGGTTTTCCGGAATACGATTCAGAATATCATCCAATTGTTCCGGATTTCTAACCAAATCGATATGCAAACTATTCACCGGAAGTGAAACAGCAAGCGATGCATTATCTTTTAATCCGTCGAAATAAGTGGCAACAATGAATTTCAGTTTCGGGAAACGGTTTCTTATTTCTGAATACACAGAAAGATAGGTTTCTTTTGCTTTCTCAGTTAAATCCAGAGCCAGAAAAGGTTCATCAAACTGAATCCATTCAGCACCCTGCTCCTGAAGTTTGGTTAAAATTTCCGTATATACAGAAAGAAGATTTCCAGCCAGATCCAATTTATCAAATCCTTCTTCTTTTTCTTTTCCTAATAACAGATAAGTAACAAGCCCTATAATTACAGGTTTTGCATTGATACCCGCCTGTTTCGCTCCGGCAAATTCATTGAAAATTTTATCTGAGCTTAATTTAAATTGCTGGTTTTTATAAAATTCCGGGACAATGTAGTGATAGTTGGTATCAAACCACTTGGTCATTTCCATTGCTGTAATGTCCAACCCTTCTTTCTGGTATCCTCTTGCCATCGCGAAATAAAGATCCAGCTCAGAGTTCTTCTTTTTAAGCACCACCTCATGGTAACGTGAAGGAATTGCTCCTACTACAAGGCTCATATCCAATACCTGATCATAATAGGAAAAATCGTTGCACGGGATAAGATCTATGCCGGCTTCTTTCTGAATATTCCAGTTTTGATTACAGAGAGTTCTCCCTGTATTCAGAAGTTCTTCCAAAAGAATTTTACCTGACCAATATTGTTCGCAGGCTTTTTTGAGTTCTCTTTTGCTACCAATACGCGGATAGCCCAGAATGTGAGTTTGCATTTTTTAAACTTTTTAATTAAACTTAATAGGAAAGAGTGCTTTAAAATGCTTCGTTATGTTTTAGCGGAAAAAGTTTCAGGAAAGTAATGACATAGCAGACAGTGCATTTCCTTCAGAAAGAAAAATACATGAATCTGATCTATCATCTGTATGACCCAAAAGCTTCAGCCCGCGAAAGCATTGTCAATTCAGTAAAGGCAGGTCTCCTGACTTGTAACAGTTTCCGTCATCCTTCCCGCTTTTGGCAGTGGATATACAAAGACAGAAACTTTTGGTGTGTTACTTACAGTTGCGCGACAGCTCGTGATTTGCACACGATTCCCTATTACTCTACCTTAAGTAAAACCTTTCCTGTTTGATGAAGTATCTATAAAGAACTGTACTTTTACCTTTAACAATTGCTTCCAGTAAAAGTTTTTAATTTTGTGTAAAATTAGTAATACAGAATAAAAGCACAATAAACAAGGAAAAATTAAGCAAAATAAACTTTTAAAAATAAAAATAAAAGCATATAATTCTATATATTTGATTGTTTTAATCATTTAAAAGAATAATATTCTGTGGAACAACTCGATGACAAGGATTTACAGCTGCTCAGGCTGCTCCAGAAAAATGCCAAACTGACCGTTAAAGAACTTGCTAAAGAAGTGAACCTTTCTACTTCACCGGTTTTTGAAAGAGTAAAAAGGCTGGAACAGGAAGGGTTTGTTAAAAGATATGCAGCCGTTCTGGATGCTGAAAAACTCAACCGCGGATTTACCGTTTTCTGCCAAATCAAGCTTAAAATTCACGACAGATCTGTAGGCTATGACTTTGTAAAAGAAATTCTGGAGATTGAAGAAGTTGCCGAATGCTACAATATTTCCGGAGATTTTGATTTCCTTCTGAAAGTTCAGGTAAGAGATATGAAACATTACCAGGATTTCGTATTTAATAAACTGGGATCTGTAGATTCCATCGGGAGTACCCACAGTACATTTGTCATGGCTGAAGTGAAAAACAACCATGGACTTACCATTTAATTGAACGGAAACCGGTTTTATTCTTCAATCCATTTTCTGAAAGCAGATGTATTGCTCTGGCTTGTAATAAAATGATCTTTCTGACCTTTTATCTGGGCGGAAAGTGTATTCTTATTGTAACGTTCTATTCTTTCAATATGCTTTTTCTGGACGAGTGCACTGCGGTTGATCCTGAAAAAATCTGAAGCATTGAGCTGGGTTTCAATTTCTTTCAGAGTAGATTCATTCAACAGGTGTTTTTTTCCTGCTGTGTCAAAAGCAAAGACAATCCCTTCTTCCGCTTCAAAGAAAGTAATGTCTTCCGTATTGATAAAATAGATTCCCTGATGTGAGCTGACCGAAAATCGTTTCTTATAACTTTTCTCCACAGGGCTGTTATTTAGTATTTGCTGAAGTTTTACCCAAACGTCCTCCGGCTCTGATGCTGTATTTCCCAATAGAATAAATTTATCCCAAGCCTTTTGAAAACGGCTCTGCGAAAATGGTTTTAAAAGATATTCAATCCCGTTGCTTTCAAAAGCATTCATCCAGAAACTGTCATACGCGGTAGTGAAGATAACCGGACATGAAATATTCACCTGATCATAGATTTCAAAGGCATTTCCATCTAATAATTCAATATCAGAAAAAATCAGGTCAACCGTTGAGTTTTTAAGAAAAGCAATGGCTTCTTCTACAGTACTTATTTCCGAAACAATTTCCACGGGTTTTTCCAGCTCGCTGATGAAACGTTTTAATTTGTTCCTTGCCGGAATTTCGTCTTCGATGATTACAACTTTTATCATATTTTATGCTGGAATTATGGGAATGACTACTGAAAATTCTGTTTCTGTTTTTATAATTTCTACCTGCCGATCCGTTAACAGCGTATATTGCTCCTTAAGATTACTGAGTGCTCTTCCTGAAGTCTTTTTACTGTTTCGCTTGGGTATTCTGGTATTGGAAACGGTGATTTCTTTATCTATTTCTACGGTGATCAAAACAGGATTTACAGCTGTTCCCAGATTATGCTGAACGGCGTTTTCAAGCAGCAATTGCAGGGAAAGCGGAATGATCCTCCCTGATGATCTGATATGATTTATTTTTAATGAATAAGCACTTCCATATTTATACTGTATCAGATTAAAATATTTCTCTGCAAATGCCAGTTCTTCTTCTACAAACACGGTCTTTTTATCAGAAACCTCTAAAACATAACGGTATATCTCTGCAAATTCATTGAGGAAATCCGATGCTTTGTATTTGTCTTCTTCTATTAACTGATCCAGAATGTTGAGATTATTGAATAAAAAATGAGGATTAAGCTGTGTTTTCAGTTGATTAATTTTACTTTCAGACAGGGCATGATCATAAAGAGCCAATTGTTTCTGATATTCCGTATTCTTTTTGTAGTAACGGTATGCGAGGAAAAAACTTCCATAAATAAACCCTCCTATCAAATCTGAAAAGGTAGAAAGAATAACAACTTCCTGATTGAAATTTTTCTCCACTTTTCCAAAAGCAACAGCAATCAAAAAACCAATTATTTTCATCACCAAAAGGTAGGTTAATAGGGAAAAACTGAATATTTTCAGCATTTCTGCTACACTAAACGTTGATGACTTTTGCCAGTTTTTAATGAAAAAATCAATGACAAAAAACAGGATACAGGCACTGATAAGGGTAACAACTGCCGCTTCAGGAGTGAAAATATACCAGTCCAGTGTTCGTCTTATTCCTATACGGGTGTGAATAGACTGTACATAGGCAAACAACAGAATGAACAGAAGGAAGTATCTGTTTTGATGCATCTGTTTCAAAATGGTTTTCATCAGTTTTATAAAGGGATTTTTTTACAAAAATAGCCCTATATTTTTACAGGGCTGTTTTTTGTATTATTATTTTTTCTTTTCCGGAAATGATGAGGTAACATTTCCGTTGTCATCTAAAAAGTCCAGTTTTGCTTCATTATTTTTATCCACACAGAATCTGGCTCTTGGCTTCCCCTTACTGTCAAATAAGAACAGTCCGTTATGTTCATCTTTGGTTTTTCCAAGCATCATTCTTGGCGCACCTCCAATCAGTCCCTGCTGTTCATATTCTTTGTATTTTTTCTGAGCGGCATCCGGATCTTTTATCTGATTCAATTCTGCCATAATTTGTCCCGTTCTGAGTTGTGATTCTTTTGATGGACGATCATTAAAATAAAGTCCGCTAGACACCACTCGCTTATCTCCTTTCTTATAATCCTGGGTTAAAATCTGCATGACCTGATCACCATCATATTGATCATAGGTAAGAGACAATCCCGAACTGTGGCCATTCTGATTTTTCTGTCCGTCATAAATAAAGCCCCCACATTCAATTCCGTCTTCATTGAAGAAGAGCATACCTGAACGTTTTTTTCTTGTTTTATTGGTAGGATTGCCATTTATTTTATCTTCCCCTGTGGGAAATTTATCCACATTGGTAATGATCATTTTTACCGTCCCATCTTTTTCTACAACATTGATTCTTTCCACATCTATTTCAGTAAATTTCTGATTTCCGTTTGTTTTAAAGGCGGAAGCTGTTAAAAATACAATTCCAATGACCGCTGTAAAGGCAAATGTTCTTAAAAAAATTAATTCCCTGTTCATAATGTTATGTGTTACTTGTTTTGTTTTTGATAGGTCAAAGCTATGGCAACCCTGTTTACCATTCAATCAGAAAACAATGAACTAAGGAAATAAAGAAATAAATGAAGGATTTTTCCCGTTGAGTATATCAACCACTCTCCTTCCGGTAAATAAAAAAAATCCGTCAAAGAATAACGGATTTACTATGATTATGATTTTCTATTCATTAATTCGCTGCCGGATCAATAAGCGCAGTTGTAAGGCCTAATGATTTGAGAAGATTTTTATTGTCAAACAGCAATGTTGCATAGTGTTTTCCTTTTTTAAAAACCAATTTTGATCCTCCAGGAAATTCACTGTCTGCTCCCAGCTTTTGCGTCTTGGCATTGTATTTACCGAACTTTGTTTTACTATCCTGCAATGTACTTTTATTCAGGATAAGACCGAAAGGCAGTCCTTCAACGACTACAGGTTTGTTGTCTGAAGTGGTAAAAAACATTTCATTAACCGCATGATCTTTACCCAGACTGCAATAGAGTTCTAACCCTGTCTTCATTGGCCATTTTGCATATTTTTCTTCATTAGCATCTTCATAAAAAACAGTTTTTATGTTCAGTGCTTTTGATATTTTATCGGAAGTCTGTGGAAATATAAATTCTGAATTCTTGTCCAATAAAGAATTTAAGGTAGCCGTTTTCTGAGAAAATACACTTACACTTACTACCAGAAAAAAGAGTGTTACAATAAAAGTGAATGGTTTCGTCTGCATGGGAATATTTTAATATTTTAATAATTTGATGGCTAAAGATATTAAAAATACCTTAGTTTATTTCTTTTGCTGCAAATTAAATACTGTACCCGCCGGATCTGTAATCCAGTGCATGTCTTCAGGAAGTTCTTCAATTTCATCACAGGTTTCCACTCCGTTTGATTGCAAATATTGGGTTGCTGCTTCTACATCGGGAACTGTAAGCTGTAACCAGGTTTCAGAATGGGTATAGTTGTCAACACAGTCTAACCAGATGATGTTATTCCCGAATTTCACTTCATGGGTTCTGGAAACGGTTGGATTATTAATGGCCTTTTCCTCTACATCAAGTTTTAAAATATCTCTGTAAAAAGAAACCGTCTTTTCATATTTATTTTTTGGAATTTTTATGGCAATATTAATTCCTGCTTCAAATTGGGTCTTCATCATCAAGCTATTTTAAAAAACCGTTCATATAATTCAGAATCAATGTCGTCTGCATCATCAGACTTACATGGGTTTGTCCCGGAGCAACAGCCAATTGAGATTTTGGCATGGGTCCCATATCTGCAAAAACATCACCTCCCAATAATTTATAGGTTTTTGAAAGTTCTGTTTTATCCAATCCGTCATTATCACCGGCTATGATTAAAACAGGTACCGGAATTTTAGAAATATTACCGTCACCAAGGTCGAAAGGCTGTCCGGCAGAAGCCATCATCTGTTCCAGAAATTTGGTCCATTTTGTTTTATCAGGAGCTACGGCATCGTAAGCTGTATGCAGAGGGCTGTTCGTAAAAAGGTCAGGTTTCATTCCTTCAAGTGCTTTATTTACTTCAGGCAGCCAGCCGCTGGTTTTATAGGTTGATGAAATGATAACCAGCTTGTTCAGTCTTTCCGGGCTTTGTATCGCCAACTGATAAGCTACTTCTCCTCCAAAACTATATCCGGCCACATCGGCTTTATCTATTTTCAGATAGTCCATTACCTTTGTAACATCACTGGCCAAAGTAGCATGGGATAATTTCCTCTCTGAAAACGGAGTATGTCCGTGGCCCTGTAATTCAAGAGCGATTACTTTTCTGTTTTTTGAGAGCTCGGGAATCAATTCTCCCCAGTTCAAATCAATTGTCATGAAGGCACCATGCAACAGTACGATAGGTTTTCCTTTACCATAGACTTCATAATAAACTTTGATACCATTTACAGGAGCATAACCACTTTCAGAGGGTTTTACTTTTTGTCCGTATAGCTGTGATATTGTAAGAGCAATAGCCAGGACTAATAATGCAGAGCATTTGAATAAACTTTTCATAATATTATCAGATTTAGTGGATTAACATTTTACTCAAAATTAGCGAGTCATTATGAAACCAGACTTGCCACAAGACAAGATTTTATATCAATGAAATCAATTCCTTATGAAATCCGGTATTGAATCCTCTCCTTACACACATTACATCTTACATTATTTCAAAAAAAAAAGAGGTAAAATATCAAACAATCTATTGAATAAAATAAATATTTTCAAATAATTCTACAACAGTTGATAAAAATTTATTAATTTCGGATAGAACTAAACCTAAATTATTATGAAAAATTTAAAGAAAATCGAAAGACAGGAATTGAAAACAATTAAGGGTGGAATTGACTGCAGAGGCGGCCAACTGTGCCTAATTGGTGGTAAGTGGCAATGTATGCCTTACGACGGATGCGGTGGTGGAAACCAGCCTTAGTTTTATGTTTAATCCAATGACTTGACTATGAAAAATTTAAAAAAAATTTCAAGAGAGCAGTTGAAGACTACTAACGGAGGAGCATTAAGCTGTTCCGAAGCATGCTGCCCACCTCCGGGGATCAAAAGATGTCCTTGGGTGATTTGTGTAGCGCCATGTGAGATATTAAGTTAAAACAAACTGTATTCTCTCCAATAAAAGCCTGTAATTCGTATGAATTGCAGGTCTTTTTGTTTTTAAATTCCATACAAAATAAAAAAGCTACAAATCAAAAGATCTGTAGCTTTTTCTGCGGAGAGTGAGGGATTCGAACTTAGCAATAAAAACTACCTGAATATGGAATAATTAAAATAAAATTCAGACAATTGCCACGAATTTGACACAACTCTATATATTTTTATAATCTGCAAAATCTTAAATTCTTGATCAAAGAATTCTTTAGTTTGAATACACAAATATAAAACATTTTACCTTAAAGGATCAATTCACTATAATTTATTTAAATATTGTCTAAAATTTGGTCAACATTAGGAGACCGATTATAACAATAATGCTTTAATCTCATTTGAGAGATATTTTCTTTTTTTGGAAAGATCAACTAACTGACACAAATTCATATAGTAGCTATAACAATCAATTTTTTCTTTCCAGCATTTTCGAGATAATATCAACATTCCCTTTAAAATGATCGCCTAACTTTTTATTGATTGCATTAACAAGAGTTAATTTTTTATTTTCAATATCAATCTCTTTTTTTATATCGGATTTTCTCTTTTCATTTTTTTCCCTAATTAAATTATTATTTAATTCATTGATATGCGATGTTAAACTTGCAATTCTGTTCAAAAGACTCTTGTAATCATTTCTGATATTCGTCATCCCTCCATAACTGTCTTGTAAAACAATTTGACTGGCCTTATAGATTATCTTTTTGTTTTTAATTTCTACTGTATTGGTAAATGAAGGAAAGGTAGATTGGGTATCATTGTAATGCATCAGGGGCAATCGTTCATCAAAGGTTAATATACCCAGATATTGATCATCTGTATCGTTAAAGTATTGCATAGAATTGTCAGCAAGCCAGTTTTTTATTATTGGATAAATATCTTTTTTCTTTTTTGATGTACTGATTATTTTTGTATAAGTATAATCACCATTTACCAACTCCAGACTCTGAGCATTCACATATATGATAATCAGAATAAATAGTAAAGACAATTTTTTCATAGCACATGTTTTTTACTTTTTTTTACTGGTTTTTATCACTCTTATCTTTAACCGTTGAAGACAGGAAAGCAGCGTTTTTTTGCCATTTTTCCGACTGAGTTACTAAATATTCACGAGGTAGTAGTTTATGGTTATCGGAAAAAATAAGGTATCAACTTTTACATTCAATCTTGTAAATTTTCTGGCAAATGCGTAGGATTGTCTAGCTAAAAGATCTGCATTTCCTACGTTGATAAAAGCAGGAGGAAATGTAGAAGTTACATAATCAGCAACTGAATCCGTTTCCACTCCAGGATCATTTTTAAAGTTCTTGGTCCCTGTATAGACCCAGAATACGGTTCCCAAAAAATCCTTATCAAATCCATTAAGGTTCACTGCTTTAATACCATTGAGATCATAATCATCACAAAATAGTAATACAGAACGCAGCTGTTCTCTAGTTATTATTGTAAATATAAAGCTTCTACATTATAACTATTTCACAACACCCATAGTTTTAAATAGAAATTATTATAGAATAAACACTACAGTTCATAGCCGTATTTTTCATATCTAACCAGTAAAAAGACAGCTAAGGTATAGAGAACACTATCTGCTATGCCTGTCAAAAGACTACCGCATAACGGACCACTTCCCACAGGGTCCCTTCCATTATTCAGTTTCCTTTTGCCTCTTCCTTTGCTCTCTCTTCCTATCTGCTTTCTTTTTTCCGGTTTTTCTTTTGAAAAATATTGTAAATGAATGAGAATCGGAAAAAGAAATTAAGCAAATGTTTAACAACAGTATGGGTAATACAAGTCTCTGCCGTACTCAGAGCAAAAACAATGAAATTTAGTATAGTGAATGAAATCAAATTAACCTATTCAAGAAAAGGGAATAGCGAAAAAACCGTATTAAGCTCTCGGGATGCCAGTAATATTTTTAGGGAACATTTTGACGCCGATCAGATCGATTACAAAGAGTCGTTTTACTCGATGTATATTAATCAGGCCAATAAAATCTTAGGAATACAAAAAATATCAGAATCCGGAATTACCTCTTCACTGGTTGATGTCAGAATTATTATGCAGGGAGCGTTGCTATGTAATGCAGTGTCTATTATCATAGCTCATAACCATCCCTCTGGCAATCTGAGACCATCCTCTGAAGATATTAACATTACCCGAAAAATAAAGGAAGCAGGTCTATTACTTAATATTAACCTTTTGGATCATTGCATAATGACCTCAACGGAATATCTATCTTTTTCAGACGAAGGAATATTATAAATTGCCACTTCTTCAAAAAAAAAGAATCCAGAGTCAATTGATTAGTGCTCTGGATTCTTATGACGTCGCGAAAAGATGACCAGCCTTTAAAACCGGTCATCTTTTCGCAAACATTAAAATAGTGCTTTCATTTGTAAATAATCAGAATAAAAGATTAAAAGTAGTAGGTATCTGCATTAAACAAATATTTAGAAAGCTAAAGAACTGACTTCTCTATTCCCATTTTTGCTGTTAAACTGAAAGTCAATTTTCTTCTCATTTCCAAAACTGTCATAAATCCACACCGTAAATGACTGTGAAACTTCAGAAGTTGAAGTATAATATAGTCTGAATTCTCTTTCAAAAAGCCTATAGGAATCATTGGGGAAATACGGTTGAGTATTGTAGTATTGTAATTTCCCTGTTCCCTCAAACTGAAAATACCGGAGATGATATTGAGTATCTGCAAAATTACCTTCAGGAAGAATTTTAATACGAATTTCAACATATTCATCTTTGGCAATATCCTTAGGAACAGGCATAACTGAAATCTCAAAAGGGAAATTCTGCCGGATTTCAAGGTCCTGTGCACATGAAGAAAGGCCGAGCTCACTTACCAGTAAAACAAGCAGTATAAATAAAGTAGAAAGGATAGATCTTCTTATTTTTATTATAGTATTCATATTATTATTGTTTTATAAATTAAATCTTATACTTATTCCCAGAGATGGGTTTAGTAGTTTTCCAGATGTATTCCAGAGCACTTTCGCTCTTCCGGAAATAATCAGTACCCACCGATCTGACAGGTAGGTTTCAAGGCTTAATCCTCCGCCAGCACCATACATAAAAGAAGATTCACTAATTAATTGAGCACCATCATATAACGCCGTATTTCCACTGTTAATTTTTTCGTATCCAGCTATGACATATAATGAAACATTTATCACAAAATTTCTGCTTCTATCGGATATAAGATTGAAACTATATCCACCCAGTCCCATGTAAGTTTCTACGGCAATAGCTGTTTCCTTGTAATCAATTATCCGCCTATCGTACTCAAATGAGTAGGTACTGTAATGCCCCTTCCCAGAATGAACAACCATTCCTACCCCTGCATAATAATTTTTGGATATTTCCTGCTGCAGTAATCCGGCATTAAATTCTACTCCTATTTGATTGGGAAACATACGCTGAGCTGTCAGGCTGCTGCTGAAAATAAGCAACAGATATATAATAGTTAATATCTTTTTCATCTTACTTCATTTGTATGGGTAAATCTTTTAAAATTCTGGCTTGAATAAGATCATCATTTTCTATCTGAAGTTTCTGATGACGATTTCCGTTCTTTTCGAACATCTCGATTCTCAATACCTTCCCATCCAGCAGGCTCACCTGATCCAGCAGAAAAATCATCCTGTTTTCAGATTGATGAGAGACATTATCAATCGGCGGATATGCACGAATCGGTTTAAGCAATTTATCCTGTACAATAGTCCTCTTCAGGTTTCTCTTATCAGCTACTTTAAATTGAATAAAATCAATTTCGTAATCCATTGGACTGCTGTTTTTAATCTCAATAACAAAGTAAATTTTTCCTTCATCAACATATAGGGATCTCAACGAAAACTGAATTCCATAACTTTTCGTACTGATATGTTTAAAGATCCTTTTAGGATAATGGTATAGGTTTTCAAGAAACCTTTGCACAACCGTTCCTGATCCCAAATCTTCAAAGAAAACTTCCGTAAAATTTTCCTTTTCTTTCATTCGCTGCAAGTTCAAAAGGTCATAGCTCAACGTATTAGGATGCGAATTGTAGACAACCTCAAAGCTGTAAAATTTTCCATCTTCAGTAATTACCGAGAAATTAGTCTCCTCCTCAAAATCACGTACTGACGATTTAAGCCTTAGAACGTTCCCAATATCTTCAGCCTTACCAGCAATAAGAAAATCACTCCCAAGGTCAACATAGCGGATCAATGAAGGAAACAGGAGATGGGTAGTTTTCTGGTAGGTAACTTCAATTCGGTATGACTCTACTTTAGCCTCGTCCGGTAAACTATCTATTACTGTAGAATCCTGGGCATATATCTTACTTATGAGCAATATAAAAATGAAGATGAAAGTTTGATGACGTATTTTTGAATTCATAATGTAGTGGTTTGTGATTAATTATTTTTTGAAACAAGAAATACCTGATGCCCGGCCTTTGCCAAGACTTTAGACTGCCTCACTCTCTTTTGAAAATACCCTGATAATCCTTGAACGACTCCCCTGCTCAAATCAGCACTAACCTGCTGTCCGGCTGACTGTGTCATCATAATACTAGTTCCTGAGCTTTGACTCATATTGGCAACAATATCATTAACCGCATTTTGTTCTGGTGAATAAGAAATGTAAACACCAGGCTGACCATCATTATCATGAATATTAATCTCAACCGGATAAATATTTTCCTTATATTCTATAGACGATATTTTAAGCCGTAGTCTTCCACCTTGAAATTTTACAGAAGCAGTAAGCAGTGTTCCAACCGGTATTTCTGTTTGCCCGAGAATCATAGCTTCTGAAAGTCTGATTAATATTGTACTTTCATTGGTCAAGACTTTTGTTTCATGAATAATGCCTTTGATCACATTTTTGGAATGGAACTGCCTGTCTGAACCATTATGAATACCTTCAAACCTATTATGATAAAGTTCTGTCACAAAAGAACTGTCAGAGAGTGCCCTGTATAATGATGAAACAATATTTCTTCTGACAGGTTTTGCAGATGTTATAAAAATCTGCTTCTCTTCAGGTTTTTTATCTTCCGGAACTTTTCCTGGATGCTCTTCCACTTTAGAAGATGCAGGGAGATACTTCGCAGCCATTTGATAGGATTTTTCCATCAATGCGAGCTGATCATTGATCCCGAATGCTGCAGGTGGCTGATTATTTTGTAAAGTTTCATTTTTTAATCTTGAGATTTCTTTCTTAAGATGATTGACCTGCTGATCATCTTTTTGATAGAAAGAATGTAAGGTACTCTGGGCATCCCTATAACTATTAAGAGCATTCCGATCAGAATAGGAATGTCCATCTGTATTACCTGGCACTCTGCCTGGCTCTACATTAGAATGTACCTTATTCTGATCAGTCCAATAATCAGATAATGTTGCCATCGCATTCTTTTTTTCCTCACTTTTCTTCTCTAAAAGCTCCTGCTCATAAGCTTTCTGTTTATCAGACTGAAGCTGGTCTCCTTTTGCCTGCGGGATGCCCGTGTTAAAACCAGAATCTTCGATGATTTTACTTTCTTTGGGTTTAAAGATCAGATAGAAACAGAAAGCGCATACTATGATCATTAAAAAATAAATGACAGGCTTTTTAGCTCCCTCCCACTTTAATTTTTTAACGCTGTCGGATCCATTTTCTGACCCAGGTGACTCACCTTCCGTTATTTGAATTTTATTTGAATTTCTCATTATAAATCTTTTGTTTAATCTGACTAACAGAATCTTTATTTTCACTAATTTTCTTAAAAGCAGCATGACCTGAAATCGAACTAATATGACCGATAAACATTGTATTGGTCTTATTTCCTGTCGATGTGCATATACTGACAATCATCAGAATTGTCAGAACAGTGTACCCTGCGAAAAAAAGTCTGGTAAGTACTCTCTGCCGCTTCACGGGCAGATCCTTCCATTTTCTGTCTGCCCATAAGGCATAGCATTGTATTGTGTGGCTTATTGTTTTCATTATTTTGTTTTTTAACGTTCAACAGTTTCTACATCTTTGTTTTCAACAACAGTAAATTTTTCTATGGTAAATCCCTGAGGATTGCTGTCGGAACGGACAGAATTAACAAGAGAACACTCGGTAAACAGACTTCTGGTTGTAAGATTACTTGATCTTATAATAAACTGTTTTGCAAATGTTTTTACTTGATAAGGGTAATTATTAAAGTCGGCAATGACACTGTCAATCTCAATCCGCTGCTGTATATTACCGGAAATCATTCTGTTGTAATATCCCTTCTCAGAAAGATCCTTATAATAGTTATATGCAGACTGGTCAGCCAGATTAAATGCTCTTTTGACATTACTCTCAATAGCATTCTTATCCGGTGCTATAGTAAAGAAAAGCTCGTGAAAACGCCTTATATGCTCTCTGGCTTCTACAGGCCGGTTAATTGACATATCCTGGGATAATGCAAGCATTAAAGACTTACCGTTATCAAGTACATAAATTTTCTCACGCTGTTTTTCAGCGAACTGGTAGGATTTAAACACTACTACACCCACTACACCAAAACATAAAACAGCAAAAACAAAAGTGAACAAACGAATCTGTTTGAAACTGCTTTCAATATTTCTTAAAGTTTTAAATTCCATAGGATACTATTTTTATTTTAATAATCTGCCTGAAATATTACCGGTAGCAGAACCTGCTGCCGCTCCTGCAATATTGCTTGATTTTGTGGCAGTCTGGTTGACATTGCGCATAAAGTTTCCTCCACCTCCCGCCTGAATCACCCATCCGGTGACAGTTGGAACGGTAAAGTAGCCTATAATACCGATCACCATATAAATGATGTACACTGTATTGGAAGTATCAGGGATAAAGTCAGGATCTGCCAGCATTTCTATGTCTCTTTCTATAATGAGCGACTGAATCTTGGCAAGAATAGAACTGAATATATCTGCAACAGGCAGCCATAAATACACGCTGATGTAGCGGGTGAGCCACTGCGTTAATGTTGTCTGAAATCCATCCCAAACCGATATTGCAAATGCAATAGGTCCTAATATAGAAAGTACTATCAGAAAAAAAGTTCGTATGGTATCAATAGCCAAAGCAGCTGCCTGAAAAAGAATTTCCAGAAATTCACGGAAACCGTCTCTTATGTTTTTTTTTATCTCAAACATTTCTCTTTCAATATACATACCCGACATTGTAATCAGATCAGAAGGTGACCAGCCCATTTCTTCCAGTTTTTTATCAAACTCTTCATTGGAAATCAGATAAGCCATTTCAGGGTTCCTTAACATAGCTTCCCTCTCTAAAAGGTCTTTTTTCTGCTGCAGCTCATTGAGGTTCAACACTTGATTTTCAAGCATCGCATGGCTTCCTTGAACAATCGGGCTGAGAACACCATTAATACTGCCTAAGACCAAAGTGCTGAAAAACATAATGCAGATCCCAATAGCAAAAGGCCTGAGCATTGGAAACAGATCTATAGGTTCAGCACGGCTCAGCGACTGCCATACCTTGATGGCAACATAAAATAATGCTCCCAATCCTGCAACTCCTTTGGCAACAACGGCCATATCCGCACACAATGGCATCATCTCTTCATAAACTGAGCGCAGCACTTCATGTAAATTAGTAGGCTCCATCTTACCAGTATTTTTGGTTAGAAGTTCCATAGAGATTGAGCACCCTCTGCGTATTATTCTGCTTTTTTGCTCTGAGATAGCTTACCGAAATATTCTTATTGGTATAGTAGCGTACCAGATTATGATACTCTTTCACTTCTTTATATACTCTGTCGATAATATCCATTCTTTCTTTGTCATTTAAAGAAAGACCATTAGAGGTAATTATTTGTTTCAATTCTTTTAAAAGCTCGGTACTCTCAGTAAGCAGAGCTGAATAGCCGTTGGCAATAGCTGTCAGTTCCTGGGCATTGAAATTCGGATCATTAAGCATTTTTCCGAAGTTATTGACGTACATTTCTGAAACATCACCCACGAGCAGAACCGTCTGCTGCACCTTTCTTGCGTCTTTCACCAGATTATTGATGGCTTTCAGCTGGTCATAATACTCTTTTCCCTGTTCATAAACTTTCTTGACTTCATTAAAGTTTTTAACCACATTGGAAACTGTTGAAGAAGTTTGCACAATTTCATTAGCGGAATTAAGAATACCCGATGCTAGGTTTGCAGGATCTGTAACTACAAATTGTGCTTTCGCAAATGATGTAAAGGATATAGCAACTGCTATAACCATAGTAATAATTAGATTTTTCATTGTTCTAAATAGTAATTGGTTAATTTTCTTTGGTAGGTTTAATTCTCTTAAGAGATATTCTCCTGATGGCGTGTTGCATATTTCCATCAAGCTTATCAGCCTCATTCATGACTTCCATCTTTTCGGTTTCCTCTGTAGTATAAGCCAGATATTCCTCATTGGAAACTTCTGTGGCGTATACCGCTGAGTGAGTACCTCCCAGTCCGATCCATACCTCTTTATACAGTCTTTTGGGATCATTGTTCATATTAATGGAAAGAACCTGTGCTTTTTCTTTATCCGTCAATCCTAACATAGTCTGGATATCATCAAACTTGTTCATATATTTTCGTTGGTCAAGTAAGATCTTGCAGTCTGAATTATTAATAATACTCTCTTTAACAATAGGTGAATGAATGATATCATCCACTTCCTGAGTAACCACAATAGCTTCCCCGAAAAACTTTCTGACCGTCTTAAAAAGGTACTTGATGTATTCTGCCATACCTTCTTTAGCAATTGCCTTCCATGCTTCTTCGATGAGAATCAGTTTTCGGATCCCCTTCAGCCTTCTCATTTTATTGATAAAAACTTCCATGATGATAATGGTGACAATCGGAAATAAGATTTTGTGATCCTTAATAGCATCAATTTCAAAGACAATAAAACGTTTGGAAAGAAGATCGAGCTGCTTTTCGGAATTCAGCAGGTAGTCATATTCACCACCTTTATAATAAGGTTCTAAAACATTTAAAAAATTAGCAATATCAAAATCCTTTTCTCTTACTTTTTTCTGCTCTAGCACTTTCTGGTAATCATTGCTGACATACTCATAAAAACCATTGAAAGAAGGATGCTCTTCCCTGCTTTTAATCTTTTCAATATATCCGCTAACCGCATTGGACAGCGCCACCTCCTCGGAACGTGAGGGTGGTTCATCATCTCTTTTCCACAAGGTTAAAATCAGCGTTTTAATGCTTTCTCTTTTTTCAATGTCAAATACTCCATCATCTGTATAAAAAGGATTAAAAGCAATAGGATTGTCTTCTGTGTACGTAAAGTATACTCCATCCCCTCCTTTTGTCTTTCCCTTGATAAGTTCACACAATCCCTGATAGGAATTCCCGGTATCAACCAGTAAGACATGAGCACCCTGCTCATAATATTGTCTTACCATGTGGTTGGTAAAAAATGATTTGCCGCTCCCTGACGGTCCCAGAATAAATTTATTACGATTGGTAATAATGCCCTGTTTCATCGGAAGATCCGAAATATCCAGATGGATAGGTTTACCCGTGAGCCGGTCAGCCATCTTAATTCCAAAAGGTGATGGGGAATCCTGGTAGTTTGTTTCCTCAGTAAAAAAGCAAAGTGCAGGCGCTATGAATGTATAAAAGCTTTCTTCGCTTGGAAAATCCCCCGCATTTCCCGGAATTCCTGCCCAATACAAAGTTGCTGTATCTGTCGTATTATGTCTTGGTTTACATTCCATCAGGGCTAACGCGCTCCCGGTATCATTTTTCAGCTGCTTTAACTCCGAAGGATTATCAGACCATGACATGACATTAAAATGAGCACGAACAGACTGCAAACCAAAAGAATGAGCTTCATTAAGGTATTTTTCAATCCATTCTTTATTAATCTGATTGGCCCTGCTGTATCTAGCCAGAGAATGCATATTCCTTGCGGACTTTTCAAATTGTCTCAGATTTTCATCACTGTTATCAATGAAAATATATTGGTTGTATATATGATTACAGCTGAGTAACAATCCTACAGGAGAAGCAAATGAAAGCAGGCAGTCACTCCGGTCGGTACTGAGTTTTTCATAACGGCTGTGTGAGGACACCGTTCCCGGTAAATCATCAGTATCCGACAATGTATGCATGCTAATCCGATTGTTTCCAATACGCATTTCTTCTGATCCCAGCTTAATATCCTGTAAAGAAGGATAAGCCTCTCTCGACAAGGTTAGATATTGTTCGAGAATACCTGACTGGTAAGGTGTACCCGCTATTTCATCTTCAGTCATTCTTTCCAGATGAATATAACCACTATCATTTATAATTCTTTCAAACTGGTCTACCGCCTCCATAAACCGTATCATGACTTCTTTGCCTTCAATTTCTCTGGGAATCAATTGTCCTTTGCACAAGGATGAAAAATTACTCTGCGTACGCAGCCTCTCTTTACTTGTTTTGCTGATAAACAGATAACAGTAATGATTTAAAAAGGGTCTGTCATTGAAATGCCTTTCAAAAGATGCTGAAAGAAAGCTTTGATCTTCCTTTGACGGATCCGGACCATAGTTTTCTTTAATATACCAGTCTTGTTTATGAACAATACTGTAATCAGGAAGCGTTTTAATCGCCTTGAACCATGAGCCGTGGATGGCATCATACTCTGCAGAGGCAACTGTAAAAAGCTCAGGTAACCTTACTTTAAAACAAACCGTTACGTCTGCTTCTTTTGAAATAATGCAATTGTTTTCTATGGCAAGCAGTGGAAATTTACTCTCCAGAGTTGCTGTTTTGGAGGTATTTCTCATGAGATTTCTTTTTGATTATTTTTTCTCAGATACCGGAAAATACATTTGCGGCTAATGATATACCGGGGATGTTTTCTTTGCCCCCTTATCTTCATGAGCCCATGCTCCCCATATTTACTGTTGAGGGAGAAAGTCTGCCAGATCAGGATCCCGCTGCTGCCGCTGCCAAATATCAAACAGACGTAAGGGTTTATATCTGTTATATACATGATTATAACCAGTATCAATACTGCTAAAAGACCGCCCGCGAAAATAAAAAGATATTGCGCCTTTAACCCTTTAAACTCTACCACTCTTCCGATTCCTTTGTTGATATGATACGTATTCATAATCAATATTTTAAAGAAAGAATGAACGCAGAATGGTTGCTGCTACAATGAGGAAGATACAGGCACCAAACCAACTTGCTGCAGTCTTACTCGTGTCAGGATCGCCACTGCTGAACTTGTTGTAGACCTTAACACCTCCTATCAACCCGACAACAGCTCCAATGGCATAGATTAGTTGAGTGGCCGGCTCAAAGTATGAGGTCACCATTTGGGTAGCCTCATTGATTCCCGCACTACCATTTCCCTGTGCATACACCCCTGTTGTAAACAATAATGCTAAGCTTACATACAGCCGTTTTTTTCTTTGTTTTTCCATTTTTTACCTTTTTAGTTATATACCTGCACCCTGCAGGATTCTGAAACAAAAATGATGGAGAAAAACCGTCTGATTTTTAATTGTCTTTGAAGAGTAATATTTGGCTTCATAAGTCTCAACAGAAGCTTAAAAAGCTAAATATCAGCAATATAAAAAAGTGTAGTGAAAAATCTACAGAAGAATCATTAGACAAAATTAGGTTGATTGAAATGTAAGATCATACATTTGCAGTGTACTATAAAACCAGTACACTAAAACACATGATTACATTTAAAAATTTATCCTTCGCTTATGCGAAAAAAAAAGTACTGAATGATATTAACCTTCAGTACGAGCCTGGTAAAATATATTATTTACTTGGACCAAATGGGTTCGGAAAATCAACTCTTTTGCGATGCATTGCGGGTTTGCATCATCCACAAAATGGGAGTGTTGAGGTTAATAATTCTCCCGCCTTCGAGCGGAATTTAAAACAGCTCCAGGATATTTGCTTTATCTCAGATGGAATGTATTGCCCAGACATGCTTGTAACAAAGTTTGTGACTCTATATGGTCGTTTATACCCACGGTTCAATACAGAGTTTTTTTTCAAATATCTTCATATGTTTGAAGTAAAAGAAGATTCTCATATTTCTGAGCTGAGCTTTGGACAAAGAAAAAAACTTTTTCTGGCCTTTGCTTTTGCTACTAACGCCAGGATCATTTTGTTGGACGAACCAATCAATGGTCTTGATATTAAGAGTAAAAAGGAATTTAGGAAAATTCTTGCCGAAACGGCCAATGATGATAAAATGGTCATTATTGGGACCCACGATATTTCAGATATGGATGTATTGGCAGATGGTATTACCGTTCTGGGGCAACAAAAAGTTATATTTCATCAAAGTACCTCCGATATCCTTAACAAATTAGACTTTGATATTGTGAAAGATCCTACAGAAGCAGAACAAGCTTTATACAGTGAACAAACCTATAAGGGATTTATGACCATTAGTCCTAATCTTACACAAAAGGAAACAAATTTAAATATTGAATTGTTGTATCATGCTTTACTTAATCAACAAGAAAAAATAACGTTACTATTTAAATAAAATAAATTATGAAAGAATTTTTTTCAATCTCCCGGTTTAACAAGTTTTTAGCTATCGAATGGCAAACAAATCGTAAAAAATACATGTTTATCATCATGGCGATGTTTGCTTTTTGGCTTCTATACAGTTTAACAGCCCTCTGGCTTATTACTCAAAAAAAAGATATATTTACTAACCTTACCAGCATTAAATTAGCATTTTTTCTTCAGATGTTTGGTTTTATAAGCTTTTTGGCTTCCGGAAGTTTTGCAGATCTTGGTACCGATAATAACAAATCGATCTACATCCTGATGCTTCCTAACACAACTGCAGAAAAATATATTGCAAAGTTTATGATAACCGCAATTTTGTTTTGGATTGTATTTTTTATCAGTGCTTTTATTGGTTTATATTTTCTTTGGAATATTTTCTATCCCATGGCCTTACAGCATATTTCTGCTGATTTTGTGGCAATAAAAAAAATTGATGTCTGGACGAATATTAAAGTCATGACTGACATTAAATGTATTACCTTTGCTTTCTTCTTTCATTCAGCTTTCACTTTGGGATCCATCATTCTAGGTAAATTTAAATACATCAAAACTTTATTAGTCATTACTTTATTCTATTTTGCATTAGCTTTAGTAAATTTGCAAGTAAAAGCAGATACGCTTTATCTTTTTATTTATGGATTCTTTACCTTTAGTTTTTGGCTTATAGCGTATCGAAAACTAAAAAATTATAGTTTGTAAAAATGCAGTTCAGAGATCAAATACCAATTTATCTACAAATAGCAGATATCATTTGCGAAAATATTCTTTTAAAACAGTGGCTACCGGAACAACGTATTCCTTCTATAAGGGATTTTGCCACACAGCTCATTGTAAACCCTAACACGATTGTGCGCACCTATGAATTTCTTGAGCAAAAAAGGATCATTATGAATCAACGCGGTATTGGTTTCTCTATAACTAAGGAAGGATACGAGCTGGTACTTGCCTATAAAAAGGAAGATTTTATTAAAAAGGATCTTCCTCATTTTTTCAAACAATTATACCTGCTCAATCTAGATATACATAATCTTGAAGAAGATTTTAACAAGTTTTGCGAAAATTATAAAAAATAATTACTGTTGAAAAGCTTATATAAACTCTTCAATATCAAAATCATTGACAGTACTAAAAGGATCGGTTTCAGCTTCAGAAGGATATGTATTGTCCAATAGCCTTGCTATTTTGAGTGAGGAATTTTCTATGGAATTTTCCAACAGACTTAAGAGCTCGGTTCCATGAACTTTTTGAATAATATGTATCACATCTTTTTCCAAAGCAGGTTCTAATATCTTTTGTTGAAGTAACTTTCCTACTGTGGTCAATTCTTCAAAAGTGACCCCTGAGGCAAAGCCACTTTCGGTACCATTATTCGCTTGATAAAGCCAATCTTCCTCCTCTTTTTCCAAATCTTTCATTGTAATAAGAATTTCATTTAAATCGTTCCTCTGATCGATATTGTCAATAATTTCGTCAAAAGTTTCTGAATTTAAATTTTCTGAGAATTTTTCATTGTAGTGAATAGGTCTTTCAACAGCGCTGAATAAGTTTATATCTTTAGTGTCCTTTTTTGTATTGCCCATTATCGATGGAAAATCACGCGTACTTTTATCCTTTGATTTCTCTATATAGGTTTTGGGCTTTTTATCCAAAACAATCAATACAATGACTATAATTAAGCCTATTATAATAATGTGTTCCATAAGTTGATATATTAAAAGATAGGACGGTATTTATTGTTAAAGTCCTCTGTAATTTCTTTCTCAAACATCTCAAAATGATGCGCTAGAATATTATCAAGATATGCATACAAAGGAATTTGGTCATCCGCTATAATTTGTATTATTCTTGTTAAACGTTCGTGATATTCAGGTCGTATATAAATACTTTTATCACCGCGTTTGCTCATCGTATGATACTTCAGAAACTTCTCATCATATGTCAATTCATAGTTCTTCTTGGTCTTAACTTTATGGCTTACTGTCTCTGAAGCTTTTCCCGTTATATTTTTATGAGCATCTAATTCTTTTTTTGTTTCACCTGCCATAATAGACATCAGATACTGTTCATCAATACGATTCTCTTCATTTTTATTATTATGGTCTTCCATACTTTATAATTTGACAATCTCTAAAAATTCATTCATAAACTGATCAAATCTACATATTGCCATCAATTTTGGATCAGCTGGTAATAAGGTCGATTTGAAGACAGTTTTGGCAATCTCTCCTTCCTTACGAAATCTTTTACTGTCTGTAACCCTTGTATTCATTAACTGAAGACCTAAATCATCGATAATTTTTTCATAATTTTCATATAATAAGGTTTTTTCTCTACCGTCAACCTGATTCCAGAAAAGCTGAATACTTCTAATCTCAGTATATTTTTCCTTCATAAGCACATTGGTCAATACATCTGTAAAGCTGAGCGCACTTTCTAGTACCAGGCGATCTGCTGTGATAGGAGAAAATATATGATTAATACTTGCAAGCGCTCTTAAAACACCTGCTGTATTAACTGTTCCTGGTAAATCTAAAAATATAATATCAGGTCTTATTTCCTGATGATCTAAATATTTTTCAATTTCCTCCAAAACCGTGTCTGCTCTAGTCTGGAAAATTGGATAAGCCTTTTTATTTATGGTAGTAAACTGTTTATGAGCCATTTTTTTTAATACTTCATTTTGCATTACCGTTTTTAAGTCCCTTTCCCTCATTTGTATTAAACTGTACTGGGGAAAGTCACAGTCAAATACTGCAACATTATATCCCAGACGATAATGAAGAATACTGGCAGTAAGAGTTGTAAATGTGCTTTTTCCTACCCCACCCTTTTGAGTGGAGAATGTAATAATGGATGGTCGTTTTTTTGTCTGCATTTTATTTGATATTTAATTGTTAATATTTGATCTGTAGAGGGTCCATTTAGGTGTGATATACAGCTGATAGCCGGAAGCCCTGAGTTCTGGATAGCTTCTTAACGCAATTTCAATCAATCAATCAATCAATCAATCCTGAATGAAAGGATCCAATATATTCTGCTGCATTGAAGTCCTTAATGAATCCCTTTTATCCTGCCTGAGTTTCTTGAAACGATCCTGAACGCTTGCATGCAGGGGCTCAGGATATCAAACAAGATAATTTGACAGCAATCTTGCTGAGAGTCTTGCGCAAATAAAAAGTATATAACTGCCACCTATTCTTCTACTGTTGTCTTTGGCTTGCAGTGTCTATGTTTGGCGCTTTTATTATTATCTATATTCTTTACTATTCAGAGTTACTTTGTAACAGTAAAAAACATTGGTTATTAAGGGGTTATTCTTTCACCCGAAAGGGGCAAGTTGTGTTTTGAGCATCTCGAAATGATTTCCGATGCTAAAAACAACTTGCCCTTGCAGGGGGCAGAAAAACAACCTCCGAAGTCGGTGTTTATATATTAAAGTAGAAGATTATGAATGATAAAAACAATGAACAAAAGAAAAAGGGAGGACGACATCCTAAAGTTGATCCTGCCAAGATTAGATATACTATCTCTTTGAATGAAGCTGAACATGCCCGTTTCCTTAGTTTATTCGAACAGTCCGGAATGAATGTAAAAGCCCATTTTATTACCTCCTGTATTTTTGATAAAAAGATACAAACCATCAGAATTGATAAAGGAACCATTGATTTTTACATGAGATTGACTTCATTTTACAGTCAGTTTCGCTCAGTGGGTATCAATTACAATCAGATTGTGAAGATCCTTTACAGCAACTTTTCTGAAAAAAAAGCTGCATTATTTCTGTATAAACTGGAAAAACAAACATTAGAAATGATAGAAATTTTAAAAAAAGTTATTCAGATTACCGGGGACTTTGAGCAGAAACATTTACAAAATAAATAATAAAATGATCGCAAAAATCGGAAGAAGCAGTAATCTCTTTGGAGCTTTATCATATAACAATATAAAAGTGCAGCAAGAAAAAGGTAAAATTCTTTTTACCCATAAGATAGTGGAAACAAGCTGTGGAGAGTTTACAATCCCAGAATTAATGCGTTCTTTTGAGCCCTACCTTCTCTCTAACCGAAAAACAGAAAAGCATACATTACATATTTCCATTAATCCCGACCCAAAAGATAAGGTTTCCAACGAACAATTTAAGCAAATTGCTGAGCAATACATGCAGGAAATGGGTTATGGAGACCAGCCTTTTATAGTCTTCAAACATACAGATATTGAAAGAAGTCACATTCATATTGTATCTGTCTGTATAGATGATACAGGTAAAAAGATTTCTGATTCATTCGAGAAAATAAGATCAATGAAAGCCTGCCGGAAGTTGGAAAAAAAATTTGGTTTGCTCTGTGCAGTTGATAAAGTACCCCGGAAAAATGATAAGATTTTCCAGCCAGTGGATTATGTAAAAGGTAATATAAAAAGTCAGATCTCTTCAGTTATCCGCCACCTGCCCCAATACTATCAGTTTCAGAGTTTGGGTGAATACAATGCTCTTCTCTCTCTTTTTAATATTACCACTGAAAAAGTGGAAGGTAAGCTGCATGGAAAACTAAAAAAAGGTTTGTTGTACTTTCCCTTAAATGAGTCGGGTAAAAAAACAGGAAGTCCATTGAAAGCTTCCTTAATTGGAAAAAACACCGGTATTGATTTTCTTGAAAAACATTTTGAGTATAATAGGACAAATATGAAAAATCATTGGGTCAAATCCATCCTAAAATCAAAAATCGGGGATGCTTTACACTATTCAAAAGGTGAACAAGACTTAAAAAAACAATTGGCTGACAAAGGCATTGATATGGTTGTGAGAAGAAATGAACAAGGAAGGATATATGGTATGACATTTATTGATCATCACTCTAAAACAATTTGGAACGGATCAAGGTTAGGCAAAGAGTTTTCTGCGAGTTCATTTAATGATTGCTGGAATAATACAAATGAAGATAATAAAGACCTTTCTGAAAAACAATTCTCAATTTTAAAGCTGGGAAATCTGTTCAATTTTGATGAAACAGGTGTGCACCATTTATTTGATTTTTCCAACACTCTTTCAAAACAGGATGATAATATTCTTAATGTATTAAGTGGCCTGCTTCCAGAAATACAGGAAGATGATTATGAAGAAATTGATTTTATGAAGAAAATGAAAAGAAAAAAGAATAGGTTCCGGGAAAAATGATAGATATCTGTTGGGGCAGTCTTATTGGACAATGATAGCCAAAGAGGACCAGAAAATACTTCTGGCTGCTGATAAAGCATTTGTATGAATATATTGTTTGGCAAATAATTCATATATGCAAGGGGAAGACGACTTGAGAGGCTTAGCCAAAATAATGGCTTTCATGAGAGCCGTGAGTATCATACTAATATTAATGCACCTTTATTGGTTTTGTTACCCTTTCTTTTTAGGGCGTGGTTGGACTTTAGGTATCATTAACAAAATATTAGTCAATTTCAACACAACTGCAGCTTTATTTTCACATACTATTTTCTCTAAACTTTTTGGCTTCGTATTGCTTGCAGTAAGCTGCTTAGGTACCAAGGGCGTTAAAAATGAAAAGATAAACAGGTCGAAAATCAACGGAGCATTAAGCATAGGATTCGTTTTGTTCTTTCTGAATACACCTATACTGAAGTTTTCATCACCTATTGCTTCACAACTTTATATCCTTACTACTGGCTTAGGGTATATCTCTCTTATGGCAGCAGGAATCTGGATGGGTCGTCTTTTGAAAAGTAATCTGATGAATGATGTATTCAATAGTGAAAATGAAAGTTTTCAACAGGAAACAAAATTACTATACAATGAATATTCTGTTAATATCCCAACAAAATTTTATTATCGTGGCCATTGGAACAACGGGTGGATTAATGTGGTGAATCCATTTAGGGCAACGATTGTACTAGGTACTCCAGGTTCGGGTAAATCATTTGCCATCATCAACAGTTATATCAGGCAACACATTGAAAAAGGATTTTCAATGTATATCTATGACTTTAAATTTGACGACTTGTCTACCATCGCCTATAATCATCTTCTTCTCCATTCTAATGCTTATAAAATAAAACCGAAGTTCTACATCATCAACTTTGATAATCCCCGAAAAAGCCATAGGTGTAATCCTTTACATCCGGATTTCATGACTGATATATCCGATGCCTATGAAGCTGCTTATACCATCATGCTCAACCTTAACAGAAGCTGGATACAGAAGCAAGGTGACTTTTTTGTGGAAAGCCCAATTATTCTTTTAGCAGCAGTTATTTGGTTTTTGAAAATTTATGAAAATGGTCAATACTGTACTTTCCCACATGCAATTGAACTTTTGAATAAAAAATATGAAGATATATTTACAATTTTAACCTCATATTCCGAATTAGAAAACTATCTCTCTCCTTTTATGGATGCATGGAAGGGAGGTGCGCAGGACCAGCTGCAGGGACAAATCGCTTCGGCAAAAATTCCATTATCAAGAATGATCTCCCCACAACTTTATTGGGTGATGACCGGTGATGATTTTTCGCTGGATATTAATAATCCTGAGGAACCCAAGATACTATGTATAGGTAATAATCCCGACCGCCAGAATATTTACTCCGCTGCATTAGGTCTCTACAATTCAAGAATTGTTAAATTGATCAATAAAAAAGACCGCTTGAAAAGTTCAGTAATCATTGATGAACTACCCACTATCTATTTCAGGGGTCTTGATAACCTGATTGCAACAGCGAGAAGCAATAAAGTTTCGGTTTGTTTAGGATTTCAGGATTTCTCACAATTAACAAGAGACTATGGCGACAAAGAAAGCAGAGTGATTCAGAATACTGTCGGAAATATTTTCAGCGGTCAGGTGGTAGGAGAAACAGCTAAAACGTTGTCAGAACGTTTTGGGAAGATACTGCAAAAAAGACAGAGTATATCCATTAACAGAAATGATACCTCCACCTCTATTTCAACACAATTGGACAGTCTGATCCCTGCTTCTAAAATTTCAACGTTAACACAGGGATTTTTTGTGGGCGCGGTTTCAGATAATTATGATGAAAGAATAGAACAGAAAATATTTCACTCGGAGATTGTCGTAGATCACGTTAAGCTTTCTGCAGAATTAAAAAAATATCAAAGAATACCACAGATTCGGTCTTTTGTTAGTGAGGAAGGAAATGATACTATGCAGAAAGAAATTAATAATAACTATAACCGTATTAAAGCTGATATTCTTTCCGTTATTACAAGTGAGATAGAAAGAATCAATAGTGATCCTAATCTAAAACATCTGATTCAGTAAGATAAAAAAGCCTCAGTAAGATTAGTCGTTATTGAGGCTTTACCAATTCCTAAGTCATTCTCCTTCTGCATTCATAAAATGCTGATTTAGATTATCACTGATTAACTGTAAAAATTTAGTAGGTCCTTGTTTGCGGTTCCTGATTTCAAATACGGTTTTATGAAAATTTCCAAGGTCAGTATTTAAAGATTTCTCTACAAATTTGATGACCTCGCTTAATTCAATATTTCCACCATTAAAACAACGCATATGATAAAGTGCATAAACCAGTTCAATCAAACTGACTTTTGAAGCAGACCATGTTAACGGGGATAAAGTATTCCTACTACTATGGCCCCATAGATTTTCAATCTGTTTTTTTAAATATTGACCCAATTGTTGATTGGCGATAATCCTTGAAACCACTTGATCATGTGATGTGGTAAAGCTGTTGTCAAAATTGTAAAAACCAAATGATAATTTCATTTTCAAATCATAAGAATTCCGGACAAAAATCTTATGATCAAGGTAAGTAGCATCACGCCTGTAATAGCTATAAAATTCTGATTGTGTAGAATAAAATACCTTCAGTTTTTCCTGCTCAGCTTCATAATACTTTTTTAAAACCTTATTACCTGTATTCGGTTTGTGTGACTCAATATCCAAAATAGTGGAATAATAAATAAATTTTGAAATAAACAGAGGCTTGAGATTTTTAAAAAAGTAAACTTCTTCAGCGATATTCTCGAAATGATGTTTTGAAATGATATCCTTTAAGGTCCTGATTGATGCATCAATCAGGAGTAAAGACTTTTCAGAAACCTTTACCATATCTTTGTCATCATCATATATTTCATTAATTTTTAACTCCAGATCTTCATGCAATGCGATAATTTTTCTAAAAATTGTTTTTGTTACCATGTCCTTTTTTTAGAAATTTACAAAATTTTGCGGATCACATACCTAATCAGCTGATTTCCAAATCTTGTTTACGTTTTTTTATATAATCTGCAGGACGAATCCCGTTAATTTCAAAAAAAAGATTGGAAAAATTTTGTCTGGCCGCAATTCCGCACTCATCAGCTAATGCATCAATCTTATATTGAAGATATTTAGTGTCAGTATTGAGGAGATTGGTGATATAGTTGATTCTTAGCTCAGCCATATATTTATTGAAATTCATACCTTTATTCTCATTTATATATATTGATAAATAATGGGCATTCGTTCCTAATTTACTCGCAATATTTTGCTGGGTAAGACCTTTTTTTCTAAATTGCTGTTCCTGTTCAAATTTTTCAAGTTTCTCCTTGATTTCAGACGTTAATTCTGGAGTAAGAAATGTTTTCCTTACTGAGTATTCACCAGCATGTTCTTTTATAAGATGGTTGAGCATATAAGTGCCGTCTGATATTCGTTTTTGCAGAAGATCATATTGCTTTTTAATTTTCTGATCTTTTCTGTATCTTACTATAAAAAATATCAGAATTACAGTTCCCATGAAAATGAGAACTGCCGCAAATATCATTTTATTTCTGCCGGCTTTTTGTATAGCTTCCTTTTCTTCTATCAATGTCCTGCGGTCATAATCTTTATGAAGTTTTGACGAGAGAAAAGCATAATCTTTACTGATCACACTGTCAGCTTTAAGAAGCTGATTGGTATAATAAAGCTGCTGATTAATATCCTTATTTTTATAATAATGAATCAGGAAATTATACCCTTTATAAACTTCAGGCAGGATAAACGCATGCTTTACAAAAATAGAATCTATCTTATTGTAATACTCAATTGAACTATATACATTACTTTGAGCTTCCGAAGTTTTTCCTAAATAATAATATACGACAGAAGCCCAGGCAAAATCATTTCGTTTTAGAATTGTTGGCAATGATTTTTTTAGATCTGATTCAGCCTTTGCATACTCTTTCTTCTGATATTTTGAAATTCCAATACATTTCAGAAAGTAACTGTTTTCCAAAGCAAAATCATTATCGTTTAAGGTTAGCTTATACCCTAATTCACTTAGGCTGTCACTCTTTACAAAACTTTTAAGATATCTGTTGATAACCGTCATTTGATGTAGACAATTAAAATATGCTTTACTATAATTAAATCTTTCATTCTCATGTTGCTTTTCATTCATCTTCGAACTGTAAAATGAAATACAATCATTAAAGTGCTTCAGAGCTTCATCATAATAACCAAGATGCCCTTTAACAATTCCCAGATGATAAATCACTTTATAGTGGTGGTACTCATCATTTGATCCTTTTAAGAATTGATATGCTTTAAGATATTCGTTTAAAGCCAGTTTATATTTCTTATGGTAGAAGTAATAAATAATGCCTTTGCTGAGATAATCTTTACTGATATCACCCGTTGAACCATGAACTAAACTCATACTTATGGCACTGTCAGCATATTTAATTTTGTTATGAAAGTCGAACTGCCTGCCATCCCTGTAGCCTTGAATCAGTTTGTCAGTATTATTTTCTTTCTTAGCTTTTTCAATATATAATTTGACAGCCGGCATTGCATTAATGTCGTCAATAGTCATTTTTTCATAAGTTTTTCTTATTTCATGGAATGTTCTTCCATTTTTATTGTTTGAAAATAATAACTGAGAAAAGGTAGAAAATAGGAAAATAAAATACTTTAACGTTTTCATATACTGATTATTAGAACCTCACCATCTCAAAAATAAACATTTTGTTTTGAAATAAATCATATTTCAGGGAAATGTACTAAAACCAAAGACACTGTTTTCAAAACACTGAATATTAATCAATTATAAGCATTTTAGTAAATGTCTCAATTTTTAAATTGAGACGTATCAATTTAAAAATTGCCCCGAATAACGGTTTTTTTTCACCAATCAGCCCAATAACTTTGACCTTAGAATTCTAATTCAATCCGGCCGGGATAACCCAATTAAAATTATTACCATGAAAAAGTTTATCCCAATTTTAAGTCTTATGATAGGATCAGTTTGTTTGCAAAACTGCATCCATCGCGAGGAAGATATTGATACTCATAGTACACCAAATTATGAGATTAAAGTAAAACTGATGAGGCGGGATTCTGCTAAAATACCAGAGCAGGTAAATAACCCCGAAAAGGATCCTCCTGTACGGGATGGAGACAACTGGCGTCCTTATCAAAATAATTAAACCTTACAAATAATCCATGATTCCTCATACCACCATACCAGTTTTCACCGGCTTACCATGTCCTGCAAGTGGCATCTGGGAAAGTATGGGGAATTTCAAAACTACTGTGACCTTGTTAAAAGGAGATATAATGCCTGAATATTGCGGCCTGAAAACCTATTGGAAATTATTGATTCCTGGTTAAAACTCATAAAAAATAAACCATGAGAAAATTACAAATTATCGCAGCTGAAGTAATATCATATTTCTTTATACTCCTCTTCTGTTACGCAGCCATCAGCAAAATAGCGGATTTCGAAAAATTCACGCTACAAATCTCACAATCTCCTATACTAAATGCTTTTACAAATTCTGTTTCTTATGGGATCCTTGCGATTGAACTTGTCGTCAGTATACTGTTGATTTTTGAACGGACAAGACTCATTGGCCTCTACGGCTCTTTCATACTGATGGTTTTATTCAGCATATACATTTATATTATCCTTCATTACAGCGAATCCATTCCTTGCTCTTGTGGTGGTATTCTTGAAAAAATGGATTGGCATACACATTTCATTTTTAACATTATTGCGACATGCGTAGCAGCCATAGCTATTATTTGGATCACAAGACCAAGCAGAAAATATATATTGATGACAATATTCCTGCTGTTCATTTTTTCACTGCTGAGTGCACTTGTACTTTTTTTACTCTATGAAAAGTCTGAATATATGATCCAGAAAGAAAATAATTTTACCCGTCGGTTTTGGCAGCATCCGGTTGATATGGATAAACACTTCACGCTGACATCTGATTCTTATTATTTTGCAGGAAAAACAAAAGATTCGCTTTATCTGGGAAATATAGAGCAGCCATTTGATTTATATAGCTTAGATACATCCTTTAAGAAAATAAAAGAATACCAGATCATTCCTGACCAGTATGATTTTCTGTTCAGGAGTTCAAAACTGCAGATACATACACCTTACTATTATCTTTATGATGGCACAGTTCCCATAATCTATAAAGGAGAGATAGGAAAACATTCCGCAAAAACCTTAAGTTACAAACAGACCTTCTTTACCCAGCTTCAGGCTACGGATAACAATGAATTCGTGGTGCTCACCTATTCGAAACAAAAAGATATTCAATCTTTAGCATTATTACTTCCTCATTATAACGAGTATGCTATTGTTAAACCTGAACTCCTTGAAAAAATACAAGATGGGATTTTTGATACTGATGGTAAACTATTGTATGATCCGGACTATAAGACAGTTATTTATGTCTATACTTACAAAAATCAGTTTATTGTTCTTGATACTAGCTTGGGATCTAAGAAAACCTATAAAACTATTGATGACATAAGTGCTCCGGATATTGAAGTCATAAAGCTTCCTGATGGAAGTAAAAAGATGAAAAATCCTTCCATTATCGTTAATAAAAATGCATTTGTGTATAAAGGTATTCTGTTTATAGAATCTCCACGCAAAGGAAAATTTGAAAACAAAGCCTCTCAAAATAGCTCATTAATCATTGATATGTATGCTACTGCACGGCAACAGTACTTGGGAAGCTTTTACATTCCCAAAAAAACAGGGAACCCAAAAACAGAATTCTTAATTACGGACAATACACTTTTTGCAATTATAGGAAATGAACTGATAAGATACCGTTTTGCGCAAAACATCATTCAACATTTCATTTCAGGGGAAGCCGAAAACCTGAACAAAGAGTAGGCAAAAAACAATTTTAACGTCATGAAAAGAATGAGAAAAATCGCACTGCCTTTTGCAGTATTTGTCTTAGGCATTGGAAGTGCGTACGCTACAACAGCGGAAAAAGAAACAGCAAAAACCATTGAATTCGGATACCGCTTTAATCCATTAGCGCCACCAGGTATGAAGTGTAATGTGACCACAACCCCCTGCAGTACCATACCATCTGGTGACATATGTACTTACATGGAAGGTTCACAAGAACATAACCTTTTTAAAGAAGGTTGTTTAAGTGTATTATTTAGAGTTCCATAACTAGAAGATGAAGGATGCTAAAAAGCATCCTTCATTTGTTTAATAGAATAATGTTGTCATCTTTAAAAGGATTCCCACACATCTAAAGTCATATTATCACTAACCCCATGTCACCTCTTTTTTTACTAAGGCAATAGTTAACAAAAAATAAAATAAGGAGTATACAATTGACAGTTGTTCCGTTAACGAATTTTAAATCGCAGCAGTAAAGTAGCTTTTTATAATATTAAAAGGTTGAAAATTGTTTTTCAAATGTTCAACATTTACTTATTTAATAATGAACATAGGCAAGTGAGTTAGCCAATTGACTAATCTTTGTTCTTTTTATCATCAATAGAATCATCAATAATTTCAGCTTCCACTGCACTGATTTTTACAGACTGGATCCCGTGTTCCATAGAGGACGAGGAACTGTACAGCTGACTTTGTCCGATCACCTTCCCATTGGCAGACTTTAAACAAAAATAGTTTTTGCCATTGGATGCTATTCTACGCTCATACATCTTGTCAACTTTAGAATGAATCTTGACCGATTCTATTCCCTTACGGCAAGAGGATTTTTGCAGATACCCTTCACTGGTCAGGATAATCTCTCCATTAACTGTCTTAAGATTGAACTGGTATTCTTTGTTGACTCTTCGGGTAATAATAAATTTTGCCATAATTTCAATATTTTATGTGTTTAGAAATGATCTGCATAGATCTTGGTATACAGCAGTATTATAACCAGAAAAAATCCGTATCCATTCACTTAGTGTTTATGGTGTAATTACTTTAGTAAGAAGTACTGCAAATTTCTCTACTGCACGGAATTCTAATAACCTGATTATAGTTATTAAAAAATGTGTTATAATACATTAATTCTATTTGAAAATCTGTATTAAATAGCAACTACTCTGAGATACAACGTATAGAGTATCCCATAGTACGGAATCCGAAATTCGAGCCAGAAACATTAGTCGAAAATAACGTAAAGTAGATTGAGTATACGGTAGAATCTTGGGATTCCGAACTGGACCAATAGACGCCTCTATTAGCACGTTCTTCCAATACTCCTGCGGAGTAGTTGCGTTGACCTGCAACAGGAAAAGTCAATGTACTGCCGTTATTCACAAACTTCTTGGCCACACTAAAATTAGTAGCACTACCTGGACTGGCAACAAATGTTCCTATATTACTAACAGTACTAGCGGCATTAAATCCACTCAGTTCATTTCCAGTAGGTACCCTGAAACCAGCAGGACATGGATCATTGGCTGTCTTGACAGGCGCTGCTTCCGTACCGCTGTTCCAGGCCTTATTAGCAGCATTAGTAGTATTCCATCCCGAAATAGCAGCTTCGCTCGTATACGCTGTAGCGGCAGCATTTTTCTTTCCCCATTGATAATAACTTCCCATAATAGCTTGAGTAGGAATATCAGGATCCATAGTTGGATCTGCACCCAAGTTTCGGGTCATCATCTGTCGGGTCTCTCCGTTAATAATAACGGGAACCACATCAGCGAAGTTCGTGTTTGGTTGGACCATTATGTTAAAACCACAGCTTTCTCCACCTAAATTAATATTGAAAGTAGCAGTACCAGCAGCAGCAGGAGTTCCCACAATATTGAAAATTAAATTACCACTGCCATTATTAAGCGTTCCGGAAGCAAGAACAGCATTAATTCCTGTCACACCAACAGATGGAACAATTTGTTCTGAATAAACACCTCCATTACCTCCGTTATACGGGACAGTTACACTAACACCGGAAGCAGGACTTGTTGCTTCCAAAACGCCTATATGTGTAGCTGCAGAACAGAGAAGTTGCGTTAATGCCGGTGTACTCGCTCCACTGGATAATATTTTTATCCAACGGTTACTTCCCGCATCAAAGTAGTAGAATCCAGGAGCATCCATACCCTCTACCTGACCTGTACGATTGTTAGAATCAGGAGCTGCAGTTACAAACACTAAGGTAGCATGCTGAGCAGAAGCGTATACAGCTGCTGTCTCTGCAGCTTTTAGTTGGTTACCAGTCAGACGAGGGATAAGAAGCCCTTCAGAAGTGCTTCCGTCTGTTGTTTTGCTTGCTATATCGACGGTAGATTTGGGAGTTAAGTTATTGACTCCCATCTGTCCATAGGATAACACACCCATCAGAACAATTGGTAATAAATACATTTTTTTCATTGTGATAATATTTTATTGATAATATTTTATAAAATATGTACAGGAAAACCTGACTTTTATCTTCAGCTATTTACACCTCATGCTCATTACCACTGTCGGTTAGCAACCTATCTTCCAATTCTCTTCCAAGTGATCTTTAATCTACATTTTTAATTCACTGTCATCAACCTTTAATTAAATAGTCGTAAATAAATAATAATACAAATTTAACATCTCCTTAGTAAATAAACACCTGACAATACAGTCACATTATCACTATAAGAATGTAGTTTTTTATCTATATCAATTAGGATAGCTAACATATTGGATTGAGATAATAAAAGCAACACCATAGGTGGTAAAAAAACATTTAAACATAACAAATGTATATAAATCATGGATCAAGGCTGTTAATCAGCATCTTGCAGTTGTTTATAGAGTAATGAAACTTTTATGTTTAATTTGACTCTTGTTAATTCAAATATTTTGACAAATCGGTAATATCTGGTATTTGTTAATAGCATAGTTTTTAATTCACTAGTGATAAAACTACAATACATTAGTAATAAGACGACTTATATTAGGCGGGATTTAAAAAATATCTTCTTTAAATTTGATTAGATTTTTTAAGAATACTCTATATATCATACAAATAAAGCCACAGGTATTCAGCCTAAGTTTTACATTTCATGATTAGGTATGGCGATACCTGGTCAGATCTTATTAAGCTGACCGGTAAAGATTGGCAGACATATTTGAGCTACTTGACTAAATCTTTCAATAACCAATAAAAACCAAACCTATGAAAGAAAAAAGCATGAAAAAACTATTATTGATAGGCTTTGTGGTCTTTTGTGTCAATTTAAGTATTGCACAAACAACAACAACAAAATCCCCTGAAACAAAAAAGGAAACAACATCTAGTGTTAAACTGAAAAAAGATGGCACACCAGATAAACGCTATACCTCTTCCAAAGGCTCAACAACTATTTCTGACAATGTAACTGCCATCCCAAATACAAGACTAAAAAAAGATGGTACAACTGATAAACGTTACAGTACAGCAAAAGAAAAAACAGTGGCCATATACCCACAAACTCAAACTATTAACAGACCCACTGTTTCAAACACAAACACTGCAAAGAGTTATACACCTACCGTAGACCGAACTTTAAAAGGTCCTAATGGTGAAGAAATATTGACAGGCCCTAGAGGTGGTAAATATTATATCAATAAAAACGGAAACAAAACCTATATAAAAAGATAGTAATAAAAATTCAATTGTCTGACTAGCAAGGCCTCTGGTATTTTATCAGAGGTCTTGTTATTTTTCTCATAAACATATAGAAATAATGCCATGATATTATTTGCATAAAGCCCGAAAGAAATAAAGGATCACTTGGATTACTCTTAATATTGCCATCTCATTTCTTTATTCACCCATAGAATACCTTTATAATCCAGAAAAAATATCCAAACCTGAACCGACTGTCATATTATTAAAAGTAGCTCTTACGAAGAAATCAACGTTTAAAATATGATGTTTTTACATAATTAAGATCCTTTGATTTCAAAACTTCCTCCGCAAAGAGACAAAAATATTTGCCTTTTAAAATGATATAGATATTATAATCAGGTTTAGTTGACTGTGAAAATAAAAATCCTCGGAAATTCCGAGGATTAAACTAATTACTATGATACCCCAATTTAACTTGAGAATCTGTATTAAATTTAATCAAAACAGATTTACTATCAAACGGCATACATCAGTTGTTGATTTTATAAGTTCATTTGCTCTTTAGTTATGAAGACATTTATGATTATGCTAATCAGCATCCCTTTTCATCTGTTTTTTAATCCATAGAATACTTTTATAATCTTGAAGAAAATATCCGAACCACTCAAGCATCTTAATACTGAGATCTTTGCGGGTATTCTCTTTGGTTAATGTGTGTAGTTCATCCTGATAGAAAAGAGCAATGACGTTTTTTTTATGCTTACGGAGTGCATTATAAAATGACCGGGTTTGTTCCGGGTTCACATTCTTATCTGCTGTGCCTGTCCATAATAACACAGGAGCATTAACCTGATGAGCATAATACAGCGGATTATTATCCATATACTTCTGTTTATTGCTTACAAAATCTCCGAACCTGAACTGCCCGTCTTCGTATCTCCAGTAATCGGCAGAAAAATGATTATAATTAAATGCAAAAGAGGTATTGATTACATCTGAAATGGATGCCCCTGAGATATAAGCAGCAAAACGGTCCGATTGAGAAGCAATAAAATTGGTCTCATACCCGCCAAAAGACTGTCCTACAAGACCTACCCTTTTCATATCCGCCTGTTGTATTGTTGCAAGTTGGTCGAGGGCATTGTTCACACAATGAAATGCTGAGTATCCTGGTCCTTTATCTCCCGGACTGATATCCGGGAGTAAGACCATATACCCTGATTCAAGAAAGAGTCTTTCATTAAAACCTCTGGAGTTTTTAAAAGTAGGATAAAGATATTTATTGGCATTCTGACTTTGCATTTCGTATATAGAAAGAATTACCGGATATTTTTTATCTTCCTTAAAATCGGGAGGAAAATACAGAATAGCACTCAAATTTTCATTGTTAGGACCTTTATAATATAGACGTTTCATGGTGAGTGTTTTAGTAGAAGCTAGTTCTTGAGATGCATAGAGGATGAATGCTTTTTCTCCTTCCTTTTTAATGATTATTTCAGAAGACTTGTTATAGTTTTCCCTGATCCAGGTATAAGACTTTGAAACCTGATTGTAGGAGACCTCAGTAATTCTGTCTTCTGTATTACAAGTAATGTTGGAAGACTGCCTGTTTTTCCAGCTGGCTACAGAAGATCTGGTAGAACCGTTTTCAGTGATCTTTAACAGAAGTTCTTTAGTAAGATTCACAGCAGGGCTCATAATGCTATATCCCAAGTCTGACGTTTGCTTTTCAGCATTAAGAATTTCAACATTACCAACAAAAGTATTTTTTCCGGACTCTGTAAGATTCCTTAGATTCTGAATCCATATTTCATTACCCATCACCCAAAGAACTTCGTCAGATGAACAGTAGTATGGTGTTGAAGACTCAGGAATGTCAATTTCTTTTCTCTGATTCGTCTTGGTACTGTATGAGAACCATCTTCTATCTTTTTTGTATAGCAACCATCTTCCTGAAGGACTTAGGTTAATTCCCTGAGAGATCTCATCTAAAAAGAGGTGACTTTTAATTTCAGGGTTATAAATAAAGAACCGCTCCGGATAGTCCTTTCCTTTCTTATCATAAGCATCTACCAACGTAGAATCTCTTTCTTTTGTCAGAAATAATCCTGATCTTCCTAAAGCAGTCATTTTACTAAAACGTTTGCTATCAGAAGATACTATTCTGTTTTCTAATGGATACCACAGAACATACCTATGGAAAGGCTTTTCATGGAAGTGCTGCTCAAGATCATAATCCTTTCCATACCAGATATCCACCATCCCCTTTTCTTTTTTCTTCAGGTGGCTCAGCCGCAGATAAACAGCATTGACATCTGCGGAAGGATATTGGCTCACATCATCAAAGTACTCATCTCCATCTGTTGAGAGTTCTATCAGGTGTGCACCTTCATTCACATAGTACGTTTTCAAACCATTGGGTTTCTGTAAGATTAAGGTATACCCTTTATATTCTAAACCAGACTCATAAATTCTGTACAGCTCAGCGGTACCTGACCAGATTAATTTAAGGTTACTGTCATTATAACGATATAATTCGTTATTTTCATTCTTTTTTATTAATAGTATCAGTTCGTTTTTAAGTGCAAATACCCTTTCTACATCAGATATGGTGTTAATCAGTTTTGAATCGTGATTATAGATTTTTAAAGCCTTCCTGAACTTTTCATTATGAAGTATCCAGAACAAATCCTGAGCTTCATGATATCCGAATTCTTTAACATGGTTATAAATCGTTTCTTTGTTTGTTCCCAGAGTTCTGTAAATGAGGTTGCTTCCTTTTTTCATGAGGAGGCCGTCATCCCCAACCTGCTTCCATGCTCCTACTCCTTCTTCTGTAAAGAGTGATTCAGGATGATAACTGTCAGCGATTTTCAATTGATGAGGTTTTATTTCATACGATGACTGCCATACTTTCCATCTGCCATTTCGCGAAGTGGAAAGAAAACGAATTTCTTCAGAATGCCCCGTTGCCTCATCAAGTTTCTCAAGATTAACCTGCGCGGGTAACTGCTGAGCAATAAACATCAGAATTAAAATTATGATCTGTACTATTTTATCAATTATCTTCATAGCCTTCTTCTTTTATAAATGATAGCCTGATTTCTAATATCCATGATTCTGAGGGTTAAGATTCGAATTAAGAAGCATTTCCTGCTGAGGCAAAGGCCATCTCTCATAATGAGATTTCCAGTTAGGTTTTACTGTAATCAGTTCACCTAGCATTCCCCATCTTTTCAGGTCGAAAAAGCGGATGCCGTGCTCGCTGAAAAACTCCTTTCTTTTTTCACCCATCAATTCATTCATTGCTGTAGGCTGGCTGAGAGTCTGCGGCAAAGGATCAAGACCTGCTCTTACTCTTGTTTTATTGAGGTGAGGAATCGCTTCCACTACCCTGTTCTGATGGATCAGTGTTTCCGCATACATCAAATACACTTCTTCCAGCCTGTAGATCACAGAGTATTCAGTAGAATTACTGCCTTGAAGATTCTTATACTTAACTGATTTATAATTAACCTGCCCTTGTGCTGTTTCTTTGGAGATATATGCCTGTTTTCTCAGATCGGAACTGACGAAACTGTTCACAAGGTCAGTATTAAGCATATAGGTAGTGGGAATTCCTGAGAAGTTATAGAGTGAAGCTTCTTTGGTAGCATCTCCTTCGTTTTTAGGCTTTAACTGCCAGATAATGTGGCTTCCGTTTTTTTGAAATACTTTGGTAATATCATTCTGGAATGAATAATCAGAAGACTGCATAACAGCACCTAATAATACTTCTGCTTGTGGCCATTTGCCAAGAAGCATCTTGACCTTGGCCAGAAGGATATACCCGGAAGCCTTATTGGGATAAATCCTTTCTGTACTCCGGTACGCAGAAGGCAGCAGTCCAACCGTCTCTGAAAGATCTTTCTCCAAACGGTTCAGCATATCATTTTCTGAAAGTTTAGAAAGTTTACTGTTAACCTTATAGTCGGTGGTGCCAGCAAATGGGATATCACCGTAGATTTGATAAAGGTAGAAATACAGGAGGGATCTTATGAAAAGAGCCTCTCCTGTAATACGGTTCTTCACAATCTGTGACAGTGATTTTGAATTCTTTACTCCCTCCAAAATGCTGTTAGCAGCATAGATATGCTGGTAGGCATTGGTCCAGACATTTAAAACCATAAGGTTGGTAGGGATCTGCTGATTATAATACAGATCAACAATACCATTGCTTCCAGCAGAAATTACCGTAGCGATATCATCTGTATATAGTCCTAAAAGGAGTCCCATACCGTCCTGTCCTCCTGATATCAGGGAATTGTTCCAAAGGTTAGCATACAGTCCAGCCAAAGCGGCTTCAGCAGTCTGTTCGTCTTCAAAGACCAGTTCCGTAGGAAGCTGATTGGTAGGAAAATCAGTTTCTATCCATTTTTCACAGGATATGGCAGTTAATGATAAAAGTGAAAGTACTGCTCTTATAAGTTGTTTGATTGAATTTTTCATGTTGAGATGGTTTAAGGTTGAATATTAAAAAGTAAGCTGAAATCCTACAGAATAGGTCTTTAACGGAGGAAGGTACCCTACGCTTATAAACTCGGGATCAATCCCGAAATAACGCGTAATAGTTAACAAGTTCTGCCCCTGAAAATAGATCATAGCCTCACGGATTCCAAGATTTTTTACCGGAATGCTATAGCTCAGCTGTATGTTTTTAAGGCGTATAAATGAGGTATCTCCTACTGCTGCAGTTGAGTTCTGGAAATAAGAATGCAGGGTATTTTTCTGGGCATTGGTACCAGTGGTGTACTGCATATAGCTTCCTGAAGGATTAGAAAGTGACCATGCATCCAGCACTTCCAAAGGCTGATTGTTCATTGATCCCGGAATAATCATGCTTCTGTTATAGTTCCAGTTCCTCTGCTTAACAAACTGGAACAGGAAGGAAGCTGACCATCCTTTATAACGGAAGCTGTTACTCCACCCACCAAAGAGCTGTGCTCCTACTTTTTCAATGACTTGATTGTCATCAGGTGAGGAAATCTTTCCGTCATTATTAAAATCTTTAAAACGGTATAAACCCGTTGCAGGGTCTACCCCTTCAAATTGGTACACTTTAATCAAGGACATGGGATAGCCAACCATGTACTGGCTGGCATAGGTCGAGCCTTCCAGATTCGGAAATTCTAAAAGTTTGTTTCTGGGTATGGAAAGATTAAATGAAGTCTCATATTTAAATTGAGTCGATTTGAAAGGCCGTGCAGAGACTTCAAATTCCCAGCCTGTATTCTGAACCTTGGCATTAAGGTTAGACTGAATACTTGGAAAACCTGTTGTAGCAGGAAGAGGGAGTCCTACCAGCTGATTAGAAGAGGTATTTTGATAAAAGGCAGCCGAAACGTTTAATCTGTTTTTAAGTACTCCCAATTCCAGTGCAGCCTCCCTCTTTATGGTTTTCTCCCAACTAAAATCAGAATTGTACAGTCGGGATGGTGAAAGACCGACAGTACCGTTGTATATCCCTGTTGTTACACTATAGGTATTCAGATACTGGTAGTCCCCTATCTTGTCATTTCCAGTAATACCAATACTTCCTCTTAATTTGGCAAAACTCAGCCATGACATCTTTTTCACCCAAGGTTCATTAGAGATAATCCAGGCAGCGCCTACAGCTCCGAAGTTTCCGAACCTATTATCCGGTCCGAAGCGGCTCGAACCGTCACGCCTTCCGGTTAGGTTAATAATATATCTTTTCTTATACTGATAGTTCAGTCGGGTAAAAGCAGCTGTATAATAATACTGGCTTCGGATCTGGTCCGAAACTATTTTAGTGGCAGCCGCCCCTACATTACGGATGAGTGTATTGCTTTCAAAACCAAGTCCCTGTATTGAGCCCTGTCTTGTTTCAGATTGCTGTAATGTAGTACCGATCAGTATATCAAAACGATGGTCTTTCCATTCGAAATCCGCTGAGATCTGAGGCTCCAACAGATAGGAGAAAACGGTCTGATTGTTTTGAGAAGAACTGGAATACGCACTGGTTAGTCCAAAAGCAGGATTGTAGATCGTATGAGGCTTAAGGCTCTGTTCTTCAAAATCCTGATAAGTAATTCCTCCATTGAGTTTCAAAGAAAGAAAAGGAAACAGCCTGTAGGAAAAATTCGTTCCGTTATTGATCATAACAGTAGAATTTAAATACTCACTGTTAAGCAGCGCAAGAGGATTGTTGAATGTACTGTTTTCCCAGTTAAGATTTCCTGAGCTGTCATACAATGCTGGAACATTTGGACTAAGCTGCAGACCTTTCTTAGTCAGATCATCATTCTGAACATTATTCTTCTGGAAGGAAAAGGTATTGTTCATATTCACTTCAATACGCTTATCAGGGCTTCGGAAAGTAAAGTTTCCAGTAAGTGTATTGGTTTTATACCTGAAATCAGCTGGAAATACCGTAGTCTGCTCCTGATACCCATAGCTGAGTAGGTAGGACAAATTCTCAGAACCTCCACTTAAAGAAAGCTGCACCGAATAAGCATCGGCGGTATTACCGATAATAGTTTTTTGCCAGTCTGTATACCGGGCCCCATCCCATGTTGTAAGATCATAAGCTGAAGCAGGAATATTGGTTATCCCGTCATTCTGATAAGCCTGTTGGCGCATACTTAAATACTGCTCTGTATTCATCATCTTTAACCGGTTAGCTACCTTACTTAAAGAATAGGAAGTATTAAGCTTTAGCTCAGTTTTTCCTTTCTTTCCTTTTTTGGTAGTAACAAGGATCACTCCGTTAGCTCCTCGGGAACCGTAGATAGCAGTAGCATCAGCATCTTTTAAGACTTCAAAACTTTCTATATCATCAGGATTAATAGCATTGAGGGGACTCATGGAAGACCACGGCAGTATAGTGGCGGCAAACAGGGATGAAGTTTCAGAGCTCAGAGGTATCCCATCTACAATGTAAAGTGGTTCATTTCCTTCACGGCGGATACTATTTTTACCGCGGATCTGGATGTCAAAGCCTCCTCCCGGAACTCCTGAATTCTGGGTGATGCTTACTCCTGCCATTCTTCCCTGTGCTGCAGACAGCACATTAGTGACAGGCTGGTTTTCTATATCTTTTGCTGAAACTTTGACAATACTCCCCGTTCTCTCTTTATCCCGGACTTTATAATACCCTGCGTTAAGCAGAATCTCCCCAATCCCCGTTACAGCAGGTCCAATGGTATCAGAAGGTTTATTAAGCCCACCGGACCTATCCCCAAGAACTACATTCACCAGTCCCGGTTCCCCATTGTTCCTCCCTCTAACATCTCCAACTTCCATTCTCTTTAGCGGATATCCCTCATACCTGAATACCAGCACCGGACTCTTTCCCGACACCCTAATCTGATATCTCCCCGAATCTCCCGTTAAAACGATTTGATCTTTTCCTTCTTGAAATACTGAAACCCCGCGTAAAGCACCGGATTTCCCTGTGACGGTACCTGAAATCTCACGTACCTGTCCTATTGCTGAGCAAGACACCAGCAATGCTAACCCAAAAGCCATCTGAACATGACCCGGGCTGCAAAAGTTTTTTTTCATACTTTTGAATAAGTTTAATTTAATTAAGCACCCAGCTCTTTCCTACCAAGCGGTCAACTTATAGGGAAAGGGCTTTTCTTTTTATCTTTCTATGGCTATTGTACCTTACATTTCTGTAATTTCTTACTCTGTCATTTTCTACTACCTGTTACATTCTATCCACTACTCATTACCTCCAACACTTACCCATCTTCATAAAGATGGAACCGGGACAAAGTCCAGCCGAGGACACGACAAAACCTACTGCCCCAGTCCATCAAAAAAATCAATTAATATGAAATATGAATAAAATTTGTGTTCCCATGAAAGCCCTAAAGCCGCAATAGGTTGTACATTCCTATTGTAAAGTATCAGTATACCTCTATTTTGTAAAGCGGCTTAGAATTTAAAAAGATAATTGTAGAAAAGCAGAACTACATAAAATAAAAAACGGCATGAGACTCTACATATCTACTATTGAGGCACTGGTATACCTTACATACAGATAAGAGAGCCCACGCCTAGGTCGTGAGCTTCCTGCTTATCGTCTCGTATGTTTAAAAATTACCAGTTTTTCAATAGTGAGATTCTAAGCAATAGCTTCTAATGTTTCGTTGAAGTATCGCAAAGTTACATATTATATAACTTATACTACAAATATACTAAATTATTTCCAATTTGGGGATATATCCCCAAAAGAAATTTTAGAAAAGTCAGGATTTTAGCATCAAATCATTAAAATGAATATTACTGAAGGTTTTCTGATTGAAATTGGAAGAAAAATTTCTGAACTTAGAGATAGAAATAAACAGACGTTAGATGATATTGAATTTCTAACAGGGATTGATTCTAGTGACATTAACAAATATGAACTAGGTAAAATAAACCTAACTATGAAAACGCTTATAAAACTATCAATTGCCTTAAGAGTAAAGCCTAAAGATTTGCTTGATTTTAAATTTGATCTTGAAAAATATAACAATGAAAAATCCTGACAATGTCAGGAACTTTTTATTTAAAATCGAGATGAAAAAACATTCATAACTAAAACATATTTAGTGTATAAAATATTTTATATGCAGTTATTACTTCGAAAATAGTAACTTTTAACAGGAAGATAATATTCTTATACTGTTGTCCTATCACGTGTAATAGCTATTGTATTCACTTAGAACAAATCACAATCAAGGCCTATAAGCTATTTAGTAAAATAACATTTCTAGTTAGTTTGAACTATTTTTTTTGAATATTTAAAATTTGTAAGCATCTACCCATTACCTCAATATTGCTAATTATTACCACTTTTACTTTATTTCTTGCTCTTGTTATGTTTTGATATAGCATCAATCCGGGATTATAATAACATTTCTTTGTGTATACTAAAGAGTCATTCCGATATTTAAAATCTTGATCTACAACAACTATTACCTTATCAAATTCTTGGCCTATTATACTATGAGTTTTTGTTGAAATATGTGGATTATGATAATCCTCATATTGATGTGTACCATATAATGAAGGCGTATAGTTAATCAATGTCCAATCTCCAACGATATCACTAGACATAAATGCTTTAGCTTCTTCCATATTATTTAGGTATACTAGTTCTACAGATTCATATAGATATTGTTCAATAATTCTGGATCTATCAAATAACGATTTTATAAAGGCAGTAATCTCCTTGTTAGTTCTAACTTTAGATGTTAAGGTGTATACTTTGGGGGAAGTATTAATATTAATGAGATCTGGTATTTTATTCAATTTTTCTTCAGACTGAAGAACCTGTTTTTCATCGTATGAAAAAATTATAGTAACATTATGTTTCTTTGCGTGATCAATTATTAATTTCAACTGATTTTTTCTTATTCGCTGGGTTTCATCTATGATGATAATCTCATTTTGTTCACTATCTATTTGGGAAAAATGCTTAATAGAAATAATGTTCCAATTATAATCATCAGTAAGTTTGACTTGTCCTTCATTTAGATTTGCACAGTGTATTATAACTATATTCTTTTTCCTAGTAAAATATTCTGCTAAATCATATATTAATAAAGTTTTACCAGATCCTGGTTGACCTTTGACAACAATAAATTGTTTGTTACTTATTTCTATATCTTTAATTATTTCTTTCTTAAATTGGTCTTGTTCTCCAGTTAAGAAATATTCTTTATTAATAAATTTTTCAGTTGAATTAAATGGAGAAACTAAGAAATCGGAAGGGTTAAAAATCTTTGATAAATTAATATCAGTATCTACAAATTGTCGATTTAACAATGTTATTATTTTTGAAACTTCATATAAATGTAGTTCGTCATCGTCACCTAGCTTATAAAATTTATTTTCGCTTGAAATATATGTAAATAGATAAAGCTTCAGATTTAAAAATTTGAAATAGTATTTATTTTTAATTAGCTGACTTTTAATCTTATCAAGCGTACTTTCAGATTTTAATTCAATGTTTATAATTGATCGAATTCCAAAACGTAGTAAATCGAATTCTTTACCAATTTGAGGAATTACAAAGCCAAATGAAAAGTACTCAAAGGCTCTATATCTTGCAGTTCGTGGGGCTAATAAAGCTTCAATACATTTCATCAAGTCTGAAAGTTCATTAGTTTTGATATTGATAGAATGAAATTTTAGATAATCTACAAATGTAGTTTTGTCGAAATCCGAATTAGCACGGTATAAACTGTATAAATTAGTTTTTTGTAACATTTTAATATTAAGTTTAGCTTTTTGAAAATGAGTTTAGAAGATCTTAGACCGCGTTGTATGAAACTCTTATATTCTACTACTATTTAAATTAATTATTTACTAAATTTTCAATTACTTTCCAAATTCCTCCATTTTCAATTTTTAAAGTTTCAATATGTTCCTCAATATTTTCCTTTAGAACTGCGAAACATAACAAATGTGTTGGTCTTGAAAATCCGACATACATCATTTTTATAGCTTGAATTGAGTACGAATTATGTCTTTCTCTATGTATATTATGCTCCAATCCTTTAAGAATATCAATAATCTTTTTCTTTTCTGTCTCATAATTGTGAAAATATGATTCTACATACATTGTCGCACAATGGGTTTGGCCTTTAACAGCATGAACAGAAGATAGATTTATTGGATATTCATTGGTTTCAGTTTGTTGTCTTTCATTGGTTTCTTCGAATTCAAAAAGAAAATCTTTATAAATAAATTCCCGAGAATATAAAATAGACGAAGGAGTATAATTTTGCTCATTTTTCCAATTTAATCCAATGAATGCAACGCCTTCAATGTAATCTCGAATCTCAGTATATATTTCATCATAATTTTTTTTAGAAACCAGTTCGAAACACCATTTAAAAAGCTTTTGATTAAAAGTATCATAAAACTCTTCCCCTTGATTTCTAACAAATTTTATAAGTTCTCTTTTAGTATAAGATTTATCATTTACATTTTTAATGTTTTCTAAATCTAAAATTTTAATTAAAGCATTTAAGATTGACTTTCTAATTGCTTCTAAAGTCTGTTTTTCTTTATCAAATAGAAATAAATGTTTCCTTAAACAATCAAAATCCTCTTTTTTTTGTTTTGATTCTTTAGAAAAATTAGGAAATAATTTCTTTAAAGATAAAACATCATTATTTTCTTTTTCGGTCGTCCACGAAATAATATGGAATCCTTTTTCCAAATTTTTCAAATTTGAATGCAAATTATTTTCCTCAATAATTTCTTTGAATTTAGTTTTCAACGTTTCACCATCTGTGTCACGATTAATTAAAATAAGGTGGGGTGGAATTTCTGAATGACTAAACTGGCCGATTACGCTATAATTTGTTGGTCTTTCAAGAACAAGTTTATCTACAATACTCGATATTTTAGGACTTAATCTCTTTGAATTTTGAATACTTAAATCAATGTAATTTTCCGGGTTAGTTTCTTGGCGAGTTCTCCAATCACAATTTTCTCTTATCCTATTTCCAGAATTATATATTGATTGGTTTTTATCTCCAATTCTCTGAATGATTGTTTGAGATACATCATTAATAAATATCTCATCAATTATTTTTATCTGAAAATCCTCTAAATCTTGCATCTCATCAATAAAGACAAATTTGAATCTTTTCTGGAGAATATTTTTTATTTCAGAATGTTTTTCTATAAAAGCACCTGCTAAGTCAAAAGAGTCATAAAATAAAAATGAGCCATTATTTTTTAACTCATCATATATATCTTTAAGCTCCTTACCAGCGTCTGTTGTGAATTTCAACTTATGAGAAAATCTGTTTGACGTAAAACATAAACTTTCCTCTTCATATTTTATACTTTTAATTACATCTATAAAATTTTCATCTTTTTCAGCTTCTTTTTTTAATGAAGAATTGAAATCGAACAGTACTTTTTTTTCAGAATAAGAAAGATCACAATTTTTAATTAAATTATAATTGAAAATAAATTCATTTTTTTTATTGATTATTTTAATAGCTTTAATTCTACTTATAAAATCTTGGATATCTCCCCCTAGTTTATCTGATAAATAAGTTGTCTCCAACTTATTGAATTTTGATTTTATAATATTTAGTATGTACCAATAAGCTTTTCCTTTTTTTGACTTCAGTCTATTTAAAATAATATTGAAGATTAAATCATCATCATTCTTCTTAATATAAGTTCCATATTTTTCGAAACAAGCTTGGTTAGCTAAAAATCTATTTATAAAGCTTTGAACTGTCCCAATAAAGTTTGGATATTCGAAAAGCTTAGGACAATAACTTTTTAATTTTTTTTTGATTTCTTCTATTGCATGATTAGTATGTGATAAAACTAGTACACCTGAACCATCTTCAAATGGCATATTTTGGGCAATACAATAAAGCTTTGCTAATAATGCAGTCGTTTTCCCACTTCCTGGAACAGCAAGTAAATCACAAGTTTCCAAGTTTCTAATAAAATCTTTTCTTTCATTTCTTTCATCATCAAAATTTTCTCCATTTAAAAGAATTGCTTCGGCTTGTTCTATATATCTATCTATTTCCATATTCACAAACATGTTTTATCGCATCTTTAATATAGAATATTGTGTCCTCATCTGCAATTTCTAATAATTCTTTTTTCTTTATCTCATTAGAAAGTAAATATGCGAGTTCTGTTTTATGGATACTTTTACTTAACAATAGTTTAGCAAGCGATATCTCATATTCTTCATCAGAATCACAAGCTGAAAATGTATCGGAATGAATTTTTTTAACTACTTCTTTAAAATTCTCAGTAATTGCATTTGATTTTAATAAACACCATTCCAAAGTCCATTGATTTGAAACAAAAACTTTAATTTCGTTATTATTATCTATTAATGTAGATGATTTTGCGTTTCTTTTTTGTTCGTAATCTGTTATTGTTTGCTTTATAAAGTCATATTCATAGCCACTTCTTTGTTTAATATAATTTCCTTCTCCATCCTTTTTTATTTCTCGCACATATTCTTGCTCATCTAAATCAGTGATAATAGAAATAGGAATTTTCATATTCTTATTGTCAATACGTAAAAATATTTTTGCAAAATGAAGAAACGCTGTTGAAGCAACATTAATAATTGAGATCTCACTTTTTGTCAAATCGTAACCAATTTTTTTTGCAATTTCAGATAATAAAATTTCCTCAGACCATCCTTCAACTAAGATAATTCCTTTTGCAAAAAATAGACTTGATTTGGTTACATCTAAAAATCTTTCGAGATATTCGTAACTATTTTTAAATTTACCCGTCTTTATTTCATCTCCAAGTATAGTGAAATCTTGTCCCATCGGAAATACGTCATTATTTTTACAAATTATCAAGGATTTTAAATGGACTTTAGAAGCAATATTTGGACTGTGTGTTGTAAGAATAAACTGTGTTTTATTTTCTTCACTTTCTTTTTTTAGTTTCTCAATGATTTTCATTTGAGCTTGGGGATGAAGATGCGCTTCCAATTCTTCAACAATGCACAACTTTAGTCCATTCCAATTTCTTCGCAAATGAAGTAATTCAGTAGCCATAAAAATTCTATTTAATGTCCCCAATCCTAAATAATTTTTACCTTCGATTCCAAGAGAAATTCTTTCAAGTATTTGTTTTATGTCTGTTCCTGACACATCAAATTTTGAAGAGTAATCTTTTTCAATGAATTCTTTTAAAAATTCGTCAATAATATCTTTAATTTGACTTTTGCTACTGATATCGCCATCATTGTCTTTAAAGTAGTCCTCTACACTTTTATTAGCAACTTTAAATGTTTGAACTAAAGGATGTTCATCCTTTACATTTTTAAATAATTTATGGTCACTTAGGATTTTTGTCAACCTAGAATTCTTTTTTGCTAACAACTCATTTTCAGCATCTCTTAACGGTTTCAAATATGTACATTTTAAATACTCTCTAGCTTCTGCATTCAAGATGTGACCAATCCCATCCATTCCCGCTCGTATGTCTGAAGGAATTATATTATTGTTTTTCCTTTCTACATCATATATTAAAATAAGTTTTGGTCTTTTGACAGTTTGTTCAGTAACATTTCCATCCTCACCGGCTATTTTTATTGTTTCATCTTCCCAACCAAGCCACTCAATAAAATTTCTTGCCTCATCATCCGTGATTCCTTTGAAATGTATTTCAATTCTCAAACGTTGAGAGATCTTATTTTCAGAATTGATGTGAAAATCTTTGTCTTCTGCTCTTATCCATTCATAAGCGTGAGCTTTAAGAACAACTTTTATTGCGTCAATAATGGCACTTTTACCAGAATCATTCTCTCCGATTAGTAAATTCAGCCCTTGATTAAAAGAAAGGTTTAAATGAGGTTTATCCAATTCAAAATTTTCAGAACCATATTTTCTGAAATTCCATAGTCTGAGTTTAGATATATACATGGTTTAGTTTTATTGTGAATTTAAAAAAAATAATTCATGTCAATAGAAGGATTACTAAAAAGCTAAACATGTTGTTAAATTTTCAACATTAAAGCTATCTCAAAACTCCATTAATCCATTAAGTTATTGAAACGATCTAAATCTTCCTGATCCAGCCAATGCTTATCTGTAATTGTAACCGCTCTTTTTGATCCATCCATATAAATAATATTTACCGATACTAATTTCAATGTTTGGACAATATCAGTAAGCCATACACTATCAAAAGACCATGACCCTGAAGCTAAACTTTCAATAGGACCTATTCCTTTTCTGCTCATGTTAATTCCGACTCTGTCTTTTACAGCATTTTTACCATAAAAATTGAAAGTAACATATTTAATTGTTTTTTTGCTGAAGTTTAATATTTTAAACTCCGCCCCTGTAAAGGAATAGCCCTCTGTAGGAAATGCTGAAATGATGGCAATCCCGTTTTTCTCTTTACTGAAAATCCTGTCGTAAACCTCGTTTTTCAGTTTGTGCATATAAACCTCCGAGTATCTTTTTGACCAAGAGTCAAGACTATCTTTTTCAACAGCAGTAAGACTATTGATTTTAGCTTTTACATCGGCTAATTGTTTTTGTTCGCCCTTCATTACATAAAAAACATTTTCATTTTCCGAATTATCTTCCATGTAGTACTTCTTCCCATCAAAATAGAAACCTATCATATCTTTTGTACCTGAATACCCTTTACACTCAGCAATATCTGTTACAAAAAGCATATCCTGGGGCTGATATTTTTTATCATAATCTCCTGTTCGATAACAAGATGTACTAAATGAAGAATAAATGAGGGAGCTTTTACTACGTAAGACCGTGATAGAATCTTTACTAAGCTGACAGGAACAAAGATGTGCAAAAAAGATTACACTCAGAAACAATAGTTTTTTCATGATTAAAGTTTCCCCAAATATAAGAAAAAAACGACATGAGATTTTACGGGTATCCTCAACTCTCATACAGATAGGCATATTATAACTTCCCATAAATCCAGCAAAAAATACCACATTTTAAATATTGTATCTTTAATCTTCCTTTAGATTCCTCTTCCTCTTTTCTTCCTTATCCCCTGCTCCTCTTTCTTCTCCCCCTTCCACACATTCTTAAACGAAAACTCAAACTTTCCTATTCCCTTATCAAACCTCAAATACCCCTGATACCCCTTCCCCTTCCTATCCACCAGCCCATCCACATACGCCACCTCTCCAGCCTTTAACTTCTCCACCTGCCATTTCTTAAGCTTCTTCCCTCTGAACACCTCCGGAACCTGCCTGAAATCTTCCAATCCCATCCTCTTTACATTCTTACCGAGCAAAAACTCCACATATCTTTTATCCGCATTATATTGAACTGCTGCATTAAACAGGGTCCCCCGAGCTGACAACATATTTTCAATATACAGCGGTTTTCCTTCCCTTAAGATCCTTCTCTGCTCCTGATCCAAAGTCACTCCTTTGATCACCAGTGGAATTCTCACCCACTCAGCCCTCACCTTCACCAGCTCATTGGTCAGCCTGTCCCTGCCGATAAGAGAAGACACTGCCTCCCCTGTAATTCCATGAACCAGATCCACCATCCTTCCCATATTCCCACTTACGATCAGATTCCTTTTATCCTCTTCTGAAAATACATGCCCAAAGAAAGGCTTAGAAAAATCAGGCATTCTTCTTACCGGATGAAACCTGAGTTCCACTTCTCCCAAATCATTAGCCTGAAGAGAAAGCCTCACTTCAATCGTACCTGATACTGTCCGCAGTTCAATATGTACCGGAACAAGCATCGGGGTTTTATATCCTTTAAGCATCGGTTCCAAAGCCCCTAGCTCCTCCAATCTTTCCTTATTCCACCCCAGCTTCTCCATCATCTTCCAATCTACCTGCTCAGCCTTAAATAAATAACTATTTCCAGCATTCTCTTCCTTACCTGCTGCCTTCCCCTCTCCAGCTTTTCTATACGCCTCCACCACATCAATGGAGATCTCATACTTCTTTAATTCCTGTCTCACATCATTCGGAGCCTCATCCATATACTTCTGTAAGTTTAAAGCCGTCTTCTTTGCTTCATACTCCGTTACCTTAAAAAACGAAAACTCCGAAGGCTCCTTCAGCTGGTGATAAAACGTGGAATAAAACTCAGTAAAAGAATTCTCATTACGCTCAATACTGAGCATTTCATTAGGATTCAGCTCCTCAGGACTAGCCCTATTTACTTCCCCATTATCACTCAACCCCTTAACAATTCCTACTGTACCCGTTTCATGATGGAGCACCAGTAAGGTATCACCTGTTTTCCTAACCGTAACCCATTCATCATTTTTATTGTTATCCATGACCTAAATTATTGTGTACCGCGTAAGATATAAAATCGGACAGGTTTGTTACTATAATGGCAGAGAAAGGTCATAGTTGACATTAAGATCGGCAGGGAAAATAAAAAGATTACTTGAAAGAATAAAAAAATCCCGCTTCTGCGGGATTTTCTTATATCAATTCAAACTCAAAAACTTTCCGAGAAAGAAAAGAATTTTATAAATATGAAAAGTTAACTTTATTTTACTATTTCATATCAGGTGGAATATCTAACCTTTCCACATACTGAATGGAAGGAATATCTAAATGATCTATTTTATTGGCTCTATTAATATTTTCCAATAATAACTTATTTATCCAAGCCAGAAGCAAAGAATATTCTAGATTATTTTGGGCATTGTTTTCACGGGTAAAAACTTCATTTCTCCTTCTATCATCTTCCAAAACAATTACATTATTCAACTTAGCATCTGGAGATACTTTGTTATTTTTCCTATCTTCTAAAGAAATTTTGTAAAGCAGCTGTCCCAAAATTTTACTTGTGTGCCTATCTATTTTAAATTCATAACTTCCTTTTAGATCATAGGGATAATAAATATTTGACTTTAAAACTCCTGATTGACCTATCTGAACATCATATTCAAACAGATTATTATTGCTAAAATTTGTTTCTCCGAGTACATTAGAAACGTAAATATTATTATAATTCTCTTGCTCAGAAACAAATTTGTATGGCCTGAATTCTTTTAATTGATCTGCAAATATTACATTACTTTTGTTTCCCTCAGTTTTGGATATAAGCTCCATAGCTGAGGGTGTGCTATATGCTATCGTTGAAGGAGCTTCAATGAGAAATGAATACTGACCGTCATTCTTCAAAAATAGTACTTCCGTATTCTCCTTTTTCTCCTTGCACTGTACAACAGTACTCACTAAGGCTAAATTAATACCTAAAGCCGTCAATGCTTTTATCAATGGAATCTTTTGTAACATTTTGTTTTACAGATTTATAATATTGTTGTAAAATCGGTGATATATATTGAGTCCTTGCAGTATGATTTTGCTTTTCCTGATAGTGATCATAATATCTAACGCTCTGATATTTTTCATTTCCTGGCTTCTTTAAAAAATTAATAAGTCTATTATCATATCCGCTGCTTTGATTAAATTTTTTATCATCAGCGAAATCCTTTGCCTCGGGAAATGCATGTATAAAAGTTTCATGAGCGAATGTTTCAATCTGATTAGCCATTCTGTTCGGAGTATTGTTATTCTCTACACTTACGGTAAAATTAGTTCTCCCATTTTTGTTTTCGACAGTTGTTTCACCAGATGCTCCTTGTGAAGCTGAGGTTTTTGATATATTATTATCAAATGTCAGATCCATTCCCTTCTTATGGAATTCTCCGCTTTCCTTATACTTTACCCCTGCAATTACCTGATCTTTTTCTGCAAATTTTGATATCACAGCCTGACCTTCTTTAGATTTCGCAAAAAATTCAAATGCTTTTATCTGTTGCTGATTTCCTTTCTTATAAATCTCTGATGGATCAACATGGGCTGGACTCCTGCCATCAGGATCCGTAAACATTACCGGATTATTAAAAGCATAATTGTAAGGACTATATCTGGTCATTTTCTCTGCCAATGGATCAATTACCCCCCATCTGCCCAAATCACTCATATACATTCTCGCTCCGAAATCATGCCAGCCTGTTTCCTGCATTTCTTTTCCTCCAAACTTATAGTTATAATAACTTCCAAAGTTTGAGTAATTCGATCCTCCGATATGGTTTAACCCAAATGGATAATAATTATTGACATCCATTGTCTGAACTACCCCTGCATTGTTCTTACCAAAACTTACCCTTACATTTCCTAAATGATCTTTATATTGATAAATATAACGGTTTTCTGCGAAACTGTAAAACCCTTCTGGGGTACTTACAAAATCCAGTTTCCATGCCGCAAGAGGAGGAAGAACAGGTTTAAATGTTGAATAAGCCTGCGATTCATAGGCCGATTCCGTCTTGCATGTGATGCAGATCCCTCCATCATCTTCATATGAATACTGAAACCCATCCAGATAATCCGTCATTCGTATTGTTGGAAGCCCCATATGAGCCTGCTGACTGTATGTTTTACGAAGTTTCACTCCATCAGCACGGTATAAATGATTTATACTTGTTGTGCTTATATTCCCAACAGGATTAGTAAACTGCATACTAATTGAAACAGGCAGATTGATATGATTATAAACTATGGACTGGATTCCTTTATCCTTCATATCAGTCATATTTCCATTAAGGTCATAGCCAATAATATTGTTCCCACCTTCATATCCTGAGTTGTTAGGTGAATTTTCTATTACCTGATTCAGACGGTTTCCTATATACTTATATTCAAGATCATCCACCTGTGTGGCTGTAGTTCCTGATACAGGATAAGCATTCCTTTTCAGGGTCATAATATTTCCATTTAAATCATAGCTCAGATTTTCATTGAAATTATTATTATAGGGATTGGTAGCGCCGGGTTCTGTATAGATAGCATCTTTCAACCGGTTAAGAGGGTCATAAGTATAAGAATATCTTTTCAAGGCACCCTCCGAAGCATTTCTCCAATCTACCTCTGCGATATTTCCATTATACTTTCCTGATGCTAAATTCGTATATACAGGAGTGTTATATTTAATTTCATACCCAAAGAGCTTTCCATTTAAAACAGCCGGATCATTGATCTTAGTCAGCCAGCCTCTTATATTGTATTGGTAATCTATAGACTGTAATGGACTGGCAAGATCTGTTCCTCCTACTTTCTTATTGGTAATCTGAGAAATCTCGTTATAAGTATTTTGTGCCAGAATCTCTGTTGGGTTGCTGTCTACCTGGTGCTTATGTACCAACAGTCTGTTCTGGTTGTCATAATCAAACGTTTCTGTAATGACTCTTTCAGTATCACTATCCAGACGCTTATGTTTTGTTATAGTCTGCTTTGTTATCCCTGCAAAATCAAGTTTGGATTCTGTTTTAGTATATCCTCCTAAATGATTGATGGAATAAGTTCCTATCACTCTTCCTTTCTTATCATAATAGGTATAATCCTTTGACCAATTATCGTCATCAATATTCTTTACTAAAGTAAGGACAGGAAGGCTTTTGGTACTTAAACCTTCGGATGTAGGAGTAGCATTTAATGTGGGTTCTCCTAAAATATCCGTTGGAAAAGCAGGATTAAAAGTATATCCTGCAGGATAGGAATCATAATAATTAACACTTAAGACCTGTGCCAGACTTCCCGGAAGGGCTCTGTTAGTATAATAAATAGGCATTCCGCTTACGGTAAACGAGCCGGCACTTCTTATCTCAAAGGTATAAGCAGCTCCTGTAATAGTAGTTTGCAAAGACTGTCTTGTACTATTATTATTAGTAATAGCTGTAAACACCACTCTACCGAACTGGTCATACTTGGTTACCAACCACTTACCCTGATCTTTAAGATTTGTATCTTGGCTCATCACCAATTGATCGGCCTTATTATAAATCAGATATTCCCAGCCTTTTCCGGGAAGCTTCTTTTCTACTAACCTGTTCTTCTTATCATATTTGTACTGATAGCACAAATTGTCAAGAGTTACATCAGGGAAGAAGCCCGTTGTCAGACTTTTAACTGCATCTGAGGCAAGAGGAGGAATAACATAGGTAAGATTGCCATAAATATCATAAACATAATAGGTATCAGCTTTCTTCCCATCTACATATTTTCTTCGTAAAACAGTTCTATCTTCATTATTAATAAATTCCTCTGAAGTGTTGTTGTTTCCGTTTGCAGAGGTCCAATCCTCATTTTTGATTACTTTTTTTATTAAGCTACCTGTCCCATAAGTGGAACTGAAAGATAATTTAGGATTATAAATATCCTGAGCAACTGCCAGATCAACATTATATTTTTTTACTTCGTCAGAAACTGTATTTACATCATCAGTAAATTTTATTTCGTGTCCGCTGTTTTTCTTCCAGGCCGTTCCAGGTGCTGACTGCATCAAAACCCTGTTTAACGGAGAGGCTTCAAATACATTTTCCGAAAATGCCGGTTCACCATTGTAAACAGATGAAGCTAAACCTGAAATTGTAGCTGCATCAACTAAAAGACCATTGTTTTGCATGGTTGGAACGGGTAAAAAATCCTTCGACTTCCTTCCAAGGTTATCATACTCAAAAGGAGTCACCAAATCTTTTCCTGAAGGTGTCTCTCCTTTGGCAACAATCTGCAATTCCCTTCCTAAACCATCATAATATACGATGGATGCTTTCTTCTTTCCAGAATCTCCTTGGTCCGTAAGATAGTTTACCGACATTATCTTATTCTGCGGAGTCCAGTTAGAAAGGTACGTCGAAATGTCCGCGGGTATGGGAACTGGCGATGTTAAATTCACAGATATGGTTCCCGAAAATCCAGTTAAAGAAATGGGCGTATTATGATAAATGGCTAACTGATTATCAACAATGAAGAACCGGTATCCTTTATCAGTAAAAAAGCTTCCAGCCGGAACAGGAATTTCTGTGTTGGGTAACGTTCCTACATAATCAGTTGGCCCTATTTTTCCTTGTTTTAAAGTGGTTTCCGTAAAACCAGCACTAAAACTAAGACTGAGTACATTATTGGTGATACTCAATGTTACCCCACCGCCGCCACCATTGGAATACGTGGTAAGCAGATTCCAATTGTAATATTTGGAATAATTCGAAAATTGGGCTTTGATAGTTGAGGTACTAAATACAAGTACCAATAAAACAATTCTATATATTGACTTCATCAGATTATTAGTTTTTAATTTCATATGTAAAACTCTTTACAAGTTTTCCACTCTGATCCTTCACATTCATCAACCGTCCAATATTATCATAGTTATAATATTCAATCACACCTGATGAATTCATGATACTGCTAACCCCAAACTCATTCTTGTAAGTGTACAATGTACAAAGATGATTAGGCAGAGCATTAATGATATTCGCCTGCTGCTGGATAATTTGGGTATAGTTAGGTGAGATTACGTTAAGCAAAGGCTTAAGCGTTGCCAAATATCCTAAAACAGTACTTTCATCTGTAATCTCGACACCTTCTATCTTTAATATCGGATATTTGTTATCGTAACCGTAATAATAGTAGGTATAGTTTCCGGTTGGTAGGTGTGCCTTCAAAATATGCCCGTCAGTATCATATTTGTCAACGATCAACTTTTCGTCAAGTGCATTATTACCCTTCGCTTCCAATACTTTTTGAGGAAATATCCGGGAAGCCACAGCAGTTCCATTCGCCGCCACTGTAGGAATAAGAGCATACTCTGTTATCGTTTTACTTAACAGCTCCTGATTGGCAAGTTTGCTCGTTTCTATAGCTGGGTACTCTCTTCGATTTACCATGGTTGTGTATGGCTCAGTACCATTTTTATCAAAAGAATAGAGGTAATTCTCGGATATTGATTTCCCATTGCTATCAATGAAGGATTTATTCTTCAGAAAATTATCTCCAAAGTTTCCCTGATCGGAAAAATTGCTGTTTTCAACCATTTCAAAATACTGTCCTGCACTTCCATAAGTTCTGGTTTTTTTTGTGGTAAGGTTAAAGTCAGAATAGTACAGTTCATATGCAGTTCCGGCAATAACAAATTCTTGTGTCTGCCCATTAGATTGAGGACAAGCAAGAAAAAATTTACCACTCAGCCCCCTTGCTGCTTGGGGAGAAGTTTCACTATAGGTAAAAATTTCTTCTTTTAACAGATCATTACTTGAATTATAAAATTTTCTTTCTTTAGGAAGACCCCTTTTATAAACGAACTCCGTATGAGGATCAAAAATGGAATTATTCTGACCTAGTTTTCCACTATTAGGTAGATTTGGAAAATCTGAATAATTAGTAAAATTATTGACAATATATCCGTTATCCTCTGTTTTCTCAACCACTGTTGAATACTCAATCTGCGGTCCCATCAAGTTGGAAAGCTGTACTACAGATCCTATACTGAACTGGGTTTGATAGTAAGGAATACCATTCTCAGTAGGAATAAGAAAATTCTTTACGTAATATACATTTTTTTGAAGCAATGTTCCTGAAGATACCGTAGAGTTGGCATCAATGGTATAGCTGTAGCCTTTTACAATCTTATTTTGTGGATCACTAAAATCCGACATTTTTTTTATCCTTACCCCACCGATAATTCCATTCCCCGAAACCAGGCTACTGTTTGAATCCAGATATTTGGAATAGGTATGAGGTTCATATTCAAATGTTGTATAGCCTTTCAAAGGATATGTAATTTTCAATAAGGTTCCAAAATACACTTTTGTAGGATCTGTTTCCCTTGAAGGCTCATGAATTGTTGGTGAATTATAATCCAGAGAAAAAGGAGTAGACTTGTAATATCCGAAATGGTCTACATTAGTAGAAAGCAAGCCCGGAAGCTGATTAAAATTATTGTATTCGAAGGTATGATCAAATTGATTATCCACCGTTAATTTTTCCAGTTTCAATCTTTCAGCTGGGGTATTATTATAGCTGAATGAAACCTGTTTTAAGACATTGTTTTGGCTATCTCTTGCTACAAATCCATCTAATTTTCTCCATTTCAATGCATTGATATATGAGTCAAAGTGTCCTGATGTGACATTAGGATTTGGGGTGACTCCATTCTGTAATCTTTTGATATAATAGAACATCGCATTTTCATAATCTCCTGGTAAGGCCAGCCCCGCCAGATAACTTAAGATATTGGAGAAAGCACTATCTAGAGTAGGGTCTCCATTATTGTACCTATATTTCAGTGAATTGTTAATTGATGATGAGAAATTAATTGTTCTTGCAGATTTTGTAGTAATGGATTTCAAATAAGTAGGAATGATCAGCTGTCCAGCAGCAACGACCTGATTACTTATACTGCTTCCGCCGCTACATCCCACCCCCGGAACGAATATATTACCATCAAACTGTTTGCTATATCCGCTAAAAGAATTCGTATTATAGAAGGATGCTATATAATCTCCTCTCTCATATTCAAAGGAATAAATCTTAATTCCTTCTTTATCATATACTTCCGAAAGATACCAAGCATTAGCAATAACTGGATTCACCAATTGATTATAGAAGTCAGGAATGGTATATTCTATATTATCCTGTATACCTCCGAATATATATTTATTGCCTTGATCATCAGTCATGGTAATTTTACCAAGAACCTTTAAAAATGGTCTCTGATTGAAATTATTGGTAGCAGGAAAGTTCATTGGTGTAATCTTATCATTCATATTGATTTCCACCTTCATATTATCCTTAGAAGATACTTTCCAAACTCCATCAGAGCCCAGAAAGAATTTCCCTACATGGCCCATAAAGTTGAAAATAAAAATATCGGGTTCCAGGTCTGCTGCCGGATAAGTACTATTGGTTATACCTCCGTTTTTTAATACTGTTGTCATATTACTAACACTATTCCACTGGGCCCCATTAAGGGCAGGTGTATAGTAATAATAACCGCTCGCTATCCCCCATTGGCTGGAGCCCATAGGAACATCATTGGTGAATTTTTCGTCGAACGAAGTACCTTTAACGACTCTTGTAATCACACCTCCTGCATTGAATGTCCAGTTTTGTCCTACCCATCCAGGGGTATCACCCACTCTCACTCCTCCTGTATCATAACTTACACTTATATCTAATGGAATACCATTTTCATTAAGAGAATACAAAGGTATGCTTACATTGGCTCTTCCCGAAGAGAGATCCATTGGTACATCCCCGTATTTCCCTAAAGAAGCAGCATTGGGAGATTGTATATTTTTAGGCAGTTGTAGTGTCTGTGCCCATATCGAAACATTCGATATTAATGGCAGTGCCATTATTAAGAATATCTTTTTCATCATTATTTTTTTATCAGTTTTGCGTTTGAAGTTTTACCCGTATCAGTTTTTATCGTCACCAGATAAGCTCCCTGAACCAAAGCCTGAGTATTGATCTTTGTCACTCTGTTCTTAGTTTTTATATTTTGAAGCTGTCTTCCACTCATGTCGTACAACAAAATATCTGCATCCTTAAAATCAAAACCGATTTCTACATAAGCATAATCAGATACAGGGTTTGGATAGATCTTTATATCATACTGGGAAAGAAGCTCACTTACTTGCTTGTCTCCCAGCTTTACAATCTTCCAGTTTTCTTTACCTAACTCTTCTGCACTTGTTCCTGCAAGAATAATAGAACCATCTCTATTGAATTTCAGATCTGAAAGCCTTTCCTCCTTTTTTCTTGATTCTCCACCCACGTGTTTTCTCCACTGCTCATTACCATTTTGGTCCAGATATAGCATCCAGAAGGTTTCATCATTAGTTTGTATTCTTCCCTCAGCTTGAGTATAGCCCCCTAAAAGAATTCCTTTGGATGATTTATCGTCTGCTGAATGAATCACACTCATTCCCATCAGGATATCACGATTCTTGAAATTGTAGGATTTCTGCCACTGCTGCTCACCTCTTTCATTTAAAGCAATCAGCCAGAGGTCTGTGCCTTCTTCAATACCGACAGTTTTATTGCCTGACCTTTCTGATCTGGATTCTCCACCGACAATAAAACCATTTGAAGTTAATGCCAGTGTTCTGATATGGTCATCATCTTTCCCTCCAAAATTCTTTTCCCATTCAACTTTGCCATTTTTATCAAGCTTGATAATCCAGTAGTCGCCTTCACCAAAGTTTTCTGTCTGCTTGCCCGACTTATCTCCAATTACTGCTCCACTTCTGGAGTAAATTCCCAGCAATGCTCCGCCGTCTTTCGTTGGGATCATCTTTTCAACTTCATCAAGTCCGCGTCCTCCCAATGTTTGTTCAGATAATATTTTCCCATCTTTGTCGAGTCTTACAATCCAGACGTCCTTAGAACCATAACCTTTAGAGGAGCTTTGTACATTCCCCGCAACAAAGAATCCCTGATCTACAGTCTGGATAACTGCTTTAGCTTCTTCATTCAAAGAGGTACCTAATGTTTTCTGCCACAATTCATCACCAAATTCATTGATGCGGATTAACCAAATGTCTGAACCTCCCTTTGAGTTCTCCTTTTTATCAAGTCCTTTTTCTGAATATGAGGTCCCAGAAATCAGAAAACCACCATCCTGGGTAGTGACAGTGGAAGATAAATAGTCGTGATTATTTCCTGATAAATACTTCTCGAAAACCAGTTCTCCCTGCTGATTCAATTTTATCAAGTGAAAGTCATAACCATTGTTTTGTTTGCTGTTTTGTTGGAGTTTATCCGTTTGGATACTGCTTCCCGCGATAAGGTATTGCCCATCAATAGTAGTAGTAACCTGGCTTAAAAAATCCTGCGAACTGGACTTAATATCTTTCTGCCAGAGTACTTCCTGAGCCAATATCCCTATAGTAGTGCATAAGAGTAATGCACCCGTGTAGAGTTTTTTCATGCCTGTGCTGTAATTAATTTTAAGTAAATACTGATTTAATTATTGTGTATATTAGAAATACACAAAATGTATAGAATAATTATTGTTCATGGTTATGTTTTTGATGACTGCAAAATTAAGCTTTTTAAAGTTTCGTCCAAAGGGAATTGATTAACATTCTTTAATAATGCAAAGATATATCCTCAAAGCGGCAAAATACGACGTATTATATTTTTGCTTAAGCAAAATATGAATCTAAAATTTGCACCATAAATAATCTGGATTATCCAAGGGATCATCTACTTTAGCATATTCTCTTCCCCAGCCTTTCTATGCACCTCCACCACATCAATAGAAATCTCATATTGCTTCAGCTCTTTTTTCTCTTCATCACAAGCCTTATTCAAAATACTTCTGAAGATTTACAGCCGACTGCTTTGCTTCATATTCCGTTACCTTAAAAAAAGAAGACTCTGAAGGCTCTTTAAGCTGGCTATAAAACGTGGAATAAAACTCAGCAAAAGAATTCTCATTACGGTCAATACTGAGCATTTCATCACGGTTCAGCTCCTCAGGACTTACTCTATTTACTTCCTTATTATCATCCAATCCCTTAACATTTCCAACAGTACCGGATTCTATATGGAGTACCAGTAAGGTATCGCCTGTTTTTTCGACTGTATTCAGTTCTTCGTTTATATTGTTATCCATCGCTTTATATTTTAAGTAAGGACTTAATATATAAAGACAGATAAGTTTTTTAAAAATGATGGTAGCCGAACACCATATTTGTCATCTTAAGGAGCACAAAAAAGCAGCCTCAATGAGACTGCTTTTTGCTTATATATTTTATAAGGCATAATTTGCTCTGACAACTGTGAGTTACAAATAGTAGCCGCATAAAAAGGACCAATTATATGATGACTTAATCATTATCAAGGCCACGTACTATTCCTATTATTTTTTAATTTTTATCAAGTTGCAGTTAACGTACTTATTTGCATCAGGTATTATACTTGATCCTTTATAGATTTGCAATTGCGAACTATATATATTTTTGGATTTAATTCCCTTGCCAATCACATCTCCCTTAGAAACATTTTTATTGACCTTGATTTTTTTTGAAAAAACTGAAATATCTGAATAAATATAAAACAGATTATCACTTCTGATAATTACACTTAAAGCTCCATTGCTGTTAATTATTTTAGAAACAACTCCTTTTGACAGTGACATAATTTCAGGTTTATCTGAATTAATTATCAATGAATAATTAGGGCTATAATAGGGTCTTTGTGATAAAGAATCGATATTAAAATAACAGCTACAATTTTCCATTGGCAATTTTTTTTGAGAGTAACAGCCACTCCAAATGGTAACTGCAATAATAAATAGTATATATTTCATCATTAATCATTTTGTTTTAATTCATCTACCATTTTTTCTGCTTCTTTCTTAGCTCTATCTTTTTAAAGATTTCTTCATATACAGGTGCTAATAAAATTGCACTAACTAAATAATAATTATATCTATTAAACAGATCAAAAGTAAAATCCAAAATATCATTACTAATAAAAACTACAGCACAAGAATATAATACACTTGCTACAAAATATAAAAACATTTTTTTAAAAGAAATATTTTTATAATACTGGCATTGTATAATTATTATTTTTTCTTTTCATTATTATCTTTAATTATTTGATTTTTTATTATACCATAGTAAATGATTCAGAGCAACTTCCATTCTATAACCATCAAATGTTGACTTAGTGGATGGTCCATCGACAGCTCCAGTGGATGCTGGCCCTGCAGTAGCAGGTGGGCACTCTGAACAATAAGGAGCTATGTCTGAGCCTGAAGTGGCACCACCTACACCGTTTATGACCTTAGAAACGTCACTTTTAGGTGCAGTGAAAGGTTCTTTAATCTGATGATAAAAGGTAGAATAAAACTTAGTAAAAGAATCCCCATTGCAGTCAATAATCAACATTTCTTCCCGTTTCATCTACCTAGGGTTTATTTCTGTATACTCTACCTTTCATCAATACCCTGAACGACACCAACAATACTTGTTTCATGATGTAACACCAATAAGGTATCTCCTGTTTTTTAACTGTATTTAGTTTCTTTAACACAATGTCAGCAGAAGACCCCATTTTCAACTAACGGGTTCAAAAAAAGTAGTCTCAATAAGACTGCTTTTTCCTTTATCATTTATGATTTTTATAAAGGGCGAACAATAAATATACTTTATGGAATACAATTAAATTATTCTTCTAGCCATTTATAGAATTATTCTTCTCAGTAGTAGAACTATTATTACAATCAAATAAAGTATCAAAAGAAAAGAACTTATTTTAAAACTGGGGTAAAACCAGCTTTTATTCATTACTTGTAATACTCTAGGATCCTGTTTTGTATATTTTAAATAATACTTTATAATTTTATTTGGATAATACACACCCACTATTCCAAAAATTAAAAATAGCATCATAAAAATAATCATTAAAATATATGAAATATCCATAATTACATTTTATTAAAAATAAACTTATCAGGAATATAATTATGTGAAACCCCAAGTTGTGGTGTATACAATCCCAAGCTTTAGCATTCCCATTTCCAATATGAAAAAGAAATCTCAATAACTAACATATGACTATTATCAAATACAATATCCGCCGGTAAGTATTCTATATTAGTAGAATTTCCTAACATTATAATTTGTAATTCTTTCTAATTAAAAAAGAAAAACTGCCATTGACAGTTTTTTCAGATTATATTAAGGTTCTGAGCTCTTGCAATTTTCAAAAAATTTACTTATTTGATTTTTGTCTTCAATTAATTTTCCGTTTTTAAAGTATGCATATTCTCCATAAATTACAGATTGATTTTTTATTTCAAAGCTATCAATTCTATAGTTTGAAGGCTTTAATAATTTATTTAAAATTTCCTTTCCATAATCACTTGTTTCACTAGTAGCATCTGTAAAATAAAAAACAGGTAAACCTTTATACTGATAAGACTGATAAGCAGATAAGTCATTATTATATAACATCCTAACTATAGAAAAAACTATTTCATTATCACATTTTCTAATGAAAGTGATTCCAATATATTTTATCTTTTTCCCATCATTGATAGTTCTATCCAACACATTATAAAATCTTTGATTTACCTTTTTATTTAATTGTGCAGAATTACAACTGAATATAGAAAGTAAAGCAAAGAAAAAACTAATTTTTTTTATATTTTCCTTCATAAGCTTGTAACATTGTAGTATTATTATATATTATTGTTGTATTATGCTTAGGAACACTAATAAATGTTGTCCCATTTGGCGTTGCAGCCTTAATATCAAATTAGGACTGCTAAGGTACTAATTGAAAACATTATTCTTAATTTCCAAGAACTTTTTAGCAATTAATTAAATATTATAAATTAGCTTAAAACCAATGCAATTGCATTGGTTTTAAGCTAAAAATACAAGTAAGAAACTCTATACTTTTGATAACTTACAATTCATTTCCATGTGTAAAGACCACAAGTATTATAAGAATATTCAAAATAATCAGTTCCTGATGAACTATTCCAAGTTTCCTTACCTTCAACTTCATATACTATTTTTTTTTCTTTATAGTTATTCTGTATCAATCGAGATAACTCAAAAGTATAGATATTGTTAATTTTAATCAGTTTTCTTTTCTTAGGATAATCACAATTGTTTTTTTGCGAAAGAAATACTCCTTTTTTATTTTTATCATACTCAATATTGATGATATAAAATGATTGTGTTGAATCTATTTTTACAACTTTACCCATGATCAATTCATTTGGAATAGAATTTGATGATTGCCCATTTACCTTACAACAAGTCATTAACAATAGTTGACAGAACAGTATAATATATCCTAAATTTTTCATTTTATTTACGTTTTAGAGTTTTATAACTTCCAATCTCACGGACTTCTTTTGTTTTTACATTTTGGATTCTATAAGAATCTGTATATTCAATATACTTGCCAGATCCCACAGTATAATTTGGAGATTGTACTGACGTCCAATTAGGATTCGGATCGACATTTCTAGGATCAAGCCTGTTGGCTTCAGCATGCGCGTAGTCATAACCTTGACTATTATTAAATTCAGATGTTGCAGCTGGAGCATTTGGAAAACATTGTGCCATAACAATAGCTTCTAATGTCTCATGTAGCATTCCATATCCAGTTTGAGAACCATAATATGCTTTGTCCAAATTCCCTAACATTTCAGGATTCACTACATTTGTCGCGGTAGTTATTCCAGTAATCGGATCTGTTTTAGATCCTCTAGAAGCCCCTCCTAAATATTTGGTATTATCTCCATCAATACGCATATCGGTGTCAGTTTGAATTTCAGCTACAAAGCTATGATCATTTGTAGCATTTAGTAATTTTGTTGCGGCTTCGGACAAGGTAGCTCCTTTTACAGCAGTTGCACTAATTTTACCGTTAGAATCTTTAGATAGGTCAAGTTGACCTTCTACAGAAGATTGTAGTTGATCTAAAGCTTCCTGTGATCTGCTTCCTTTAAGCACAACATCAAAATTTTCCATCCCATCCGGATCAATGAATCTCATTGGATTATTAAAAGCATAATTGTATGGTGTAAACCTTCTTGATTTTTCCGCCAACGGATCCACCACACCCCATCTTCCTAAATCTGGCATATACATCCTTGCTCCATAATCAAAAAAGCCTGTTTCCTGTAATTCCTTACCATTATACTTGTAAGACTTATAACTTCCGAAATAAGAATTACTCAACCCTCCTGAGATATGGTTTAAACCAAATGCATAATAGTTGTTGGTATCAGTAACTTCAAGAGCACCTGTGCTGTCTTTTCCAAAACTCACCCTCGTATTTCCAAGGTGGTCTTTGTACTGATAAATATAGCGGTTTTCTGCGAAACTGTAAACTCCTTCCGCAGTATGTACAAAATCAAGCTTCCATTGCGGGGTAATTGTACCGGGATCAATAATACCTTTGTATGCCTGCTGTTCATAAGCATTCTCCGTACGGCACGTGATACAGATTCCCCCTCCCTCAAAATAATTATACTGGAAACCATCAAGATAA
>Ga0105244_10000110_pt1 | contig 85793 bp, 74 predicted proteins | sample KBSM44metaG_FD_80423 | JGI IMG/M metagenome (GOLD analysis project Ga0105244, IMG submission 80423) | Miscanthus rhizosphere microbial communities from Kellogg Biological Station, Michigan, USA - KBS M4-4 metaG | ecosystem: Host-associated > Plants > Roots > Rhizosphere > Soil | place...
CTGGTCGTTATGGAAGTAGTAAACCTTGTTCTCTACCTCGCCTTCTTTTTCGTCAACACGGGCCAGCGGCGCATAGCTGCCGGGCTCGTAAAGGTACAGGCTGCTCTGGCCGGGGCTTTCTTCACGCAGCATCCGCAGGCCTTGCCAGAGGAAGCGCTTGTGGTCGGTGTGGCCTTTGATCTCGGACTGTTTGGCAACGCGTCGGCCCAGGCTGTCGTATTGGTAGCTGCTGGTGCTTTCCACCTGCGTGTCGGCCATGGTCTCGGTTTTGACCAGGCGGTTTTCGCAGTCGTAGGTGAAGGTCTGCCAGCGCACGATGCCGACGACTTTTTCGATCAGGTTGCCCCAGGCGTCGTATTTGTACTCGTGGTTCGCCCACTGTTTGAGGCGGTTGTCTTTGACGTGGTCGAAGCGGCTGGTGTTGAAGTTCAGGCGGTTGGCCGCGGCGTCGTAGCGGAATTCTTCGCCGTCGACCACGCGGCCGGTGTTGCGCGCCAGCAACTGGCCGTTGGCTTCGTATTCGTACTGGGTTTCGCCGCGCAGTTTGTCGAGGGTGCGGCTCAGTTCACCGGCCGGGTCGTATTCGTAGCGGCGGTGGATCGGGTTGTAGGCGTGTTCGACGTAGCGCTCTGGTTTTATGAGCGGGTTCTGAATCTGCGACAGCTTTTCCGCAGGCAGAGTTGTGGCGTACTGCCACGCTTTGCGGCCCATGCTGTCGTAGCCGAAGCAACTGGTGAGTTTGCCCTGGGTGCGGTAGACCTCGCGGTGCAGGTCGTCGCGTTCCATGTCGCTGATCAACTGGCCATCGAGGTTGAGCTGATGCAGATGACCGCTGCCGTAGTACAGGTGGTTCAGGTGCTGGCCGGTAGGAAGGGTCAGCGTGGTCAGGTTGCTGAGTGGATCGTAGTCGTAGGCCAGCGCGCCTTGCGGCGTGGTCTCTGTGGTCAGTCGCCCCAGCAGGTCGTAGGCAAATTCCAGTTTCTCGGCGGTGACGCCCAGTTTTCTGCCGGTGTCCGTCGGTTTGCGCTCGATTGACAGCAGTCGGTCGCCTTCGTCGTAGGCATAGTCCTGACGCGCATCGTCGTTTAGCTTGGCCAGCAGGCGACCAATTGGGTCGCGCTCCAGATGGGTGCTGCGCCGTGGCTGTTCGCCTTTCTCGCCGTAGCCGATTTCCTCGACCTGTGTCAGGTGCCCGCCGAGGTTGTAGCTGAAACGGCGGGTCAGGTTGTCGATGCGTTTTTCTTCGATCAGACGGTCTGCGTCGTCGTAGGCAAAGCGGTAGGTCGCATCGTTTTCGTTGGTCAGGGCGACGAGGCGAATGGCCTTGTCGTATTCGTAGGTGATGGTTTGCCCTTTGGCATCCTGTCGCCATTTGGGCAAGCCACGACCGTTGCGCAGCAACTGGGTGGTCTGGCCTTTGCCATCGGTGTGGGTCAGGACCTGGCCCAGTTCGTTGTAGGTGAAGGTCTCGCTGGTGCCATCCGGGTGGTTGATGCGCAGCACTTCGCCGTCGGGTTTGCGTTCCAGCGTGGTGGTGTTGTTCAGGGCATCGGTGACGGCCACCAGGTGGTGGCGCTCGTCATAGCGGTAATGCGTGCTTTTGCCCGAGCAGTCCTGAAAGCGCTGCACTTGCGCCAGGTTGTTCCACCACAGGTATTTGGACTTGAGCGTCGGGTCGACGATGGTGTGCGGCAGGCCGTCCTCACCGTTGAGGTATTCGGTCTTGTGGCCCAGCGCATCGATCTCGGCAACGAGGTTGCCTTTGGCATCGTAGTTGGCCTTCCAGGTACTGCCATCCGGGTAATCGACCTGAGTGATCAGCGTCGTCAGGTGGTGGTACTGGTAGCGAATACTGCGGCCCAGCGGATCGGTCTCCTTGAGCAACCGAGCGAACTCGTCGTACTCGAACGCCAACTGATTACCATCGGGCAGGGTCAGCCCGGTCATGTTGCCGGTATCGTCGATCTCGATGACGTAGTGATCGCCACTGTAGTCGCGGCTCGAGGTGACGCGATGGTCCTTGTTGTAATGAATCTCCAGCTCGCGGCCCAGTACGTCGGTGACCCAGGTGGTGCGGGCCTCGCGGTCGTAGCGGAAGTGGAAATGCTCACCATCGCTGGTCTGGTGTTCGACGACGCGTGGCTGGCCGTCGATGATTTCCCAGCGGTACTCGCAGGTCAGGCCCAGTGCGTTGCAGTGGCGGGTCATGACGCCATCGGTGTAACTGAAACGGCGCACTGAATCACCGTTGCGGTTGAACACCTCAGCGAGCTGACCGTTGCTGTCGTAGTGGTATTGAACCAGGGTTTCGACAGCCTCGTTGTCGACGATGCGCTTGACCGAGGTCAGGCGCGTGGTCACTTCGTCGTAATGCAGGTGCACACGCACCCCGCCCGTCGCGCTGATGTCGGTCAGCGTGCCTTGTTCGGTGCGGGTGAAATGCAGGAAGTGACCGAGTGCGTTTTCGATACGATCCAACGGAACCGGTTTGTTGTCGTCAGGCACTTCGCCGAAGTAGAAGAAGATGTTGTCCAGCGTCTGCAGCAGGTAGTGACCACCCTGCGTGCAGACCAGATAAACCTGTTCGTGAGGGTTGTAGATGCGCTGGCCGGGTGCTATGTCCACGAACGGTACGGTGCGGCCCTGGTTGTCCGTAAGGTAGAGGAAGCTGCCGCGCTTGCGCAGGCTTTGCTCCCACGGCAGCACCCAGCCTTTGCCGAGTACGCTGTCCACATTCAGATTGCTGGCGTAAAAACGCGACCATTCGATGGGCATCAGGCCCGGCAGGCTGAAGTCGATTTCATCCGGGATCAGCTTGCGGCCAGTCGTGGTGTCGACCGGATTGCCGCTCAGGCCGCCGATGGCACTGCGCATCACAGGCTCAACCACGTAGCGACTGCCCACTTCGCCGGCGACGAAACCTGCGGTGAACTTCATGGCGCAGGGCAGCACTGCTTTCATGCCTGCCTGCGTTCCGGCCTTGATCAACTGGGCGATACCACCTGCCGCACCCGCCACGGCCATCAGCACATCGACGGTAGTGCGCAGCCAGCCTGGAATTTCGTCGTCCACTGGCAGATAGCGATACCTGCCGCCGCCGATAAATACGTTGTCGGAGCCGCCGGAGATGGTCGCGCCACAGGTCAGCTTGTCGCCTTTGCGCGCCGCCGCCACACTGTTGATGAAGACGTTGGTCGAACCCTCGGCAATCTTGACCGGCCCCGGATGCTTGTCACAGGCACCAATGCTTTTTTCAACATGCGCTGCCTTGCGGTTGTTGATGTACACATTGGGTGAGGCCGTGATGATCGTGCCGGAAGGGGAGGAAAACATACTCCCTATCGCCTCTCCTGCGGCGGTGAGCAGGCTACCTCCGACGCCTGCTGCAAGTCCTGCCAGAAGAGCCACGCCGAACCCGCACGTGAAGGTTGCGATCGCTACCGTCGCGATGAGCGCAATACCGAGCACAGCCCCGATCAGGAAGCCCCCCAGGGCGCCGGTATGCGATATTTCGTCACCAAAGCGCGCGGCCTCGAACATGAGCGTTACTCCTGTTCGCTACCGTTGGCTGGAGAGGTATCAGACACGCGAGGCTGGAAACTGGCCAACAAGTTTTCCCAATCCTGGGTCTGCTCGACACTGAAGTCCGTCTGGGACGTGGTCGAGAATACGATCGCGCGCTCAGGCTCGATCAGAAACGCCGCCTGACGTTGATAGTAAGGACGCCCTTCGGTCATGTAATACGCGTCGATCTGAATACCTTCGAGAGGGGCCACGGTCGATAGCGAAACTGCTTTTCTGTTCAGCAGCGTGTAACCGCGTAGCTTGGACGAAAGCATTTTGACCTGGCGATCAACATAGGTTTTCAGGTGCTCGGAAGGTAGCAGAGTGTCTCTGGAAACTGTAATGCTCAGCGGGGCAGGCAGCGTCGAACCCATGACGAACATGTTCACTGTGCGGTCCTGAAATCCCTCTGGCAGCTTGATACTGCCTTCGTGCAACTCGTAGTCCATGTGATAAGAATTCCTGAAATCAAAAAAGAAACAATCACTGTGCGGCGAGACCGCCCAGCATGCTATCGAAATCCGCCAGCCAGAGGCTGAGGTCCGGCTTGGTCGGATCGATCAGGCAAGAAATTTCCAACCACTGCAGCACATCCTTTCCGGCAAGCGGAACAAGCGCACCTACCAGTCGTGCGTGTTGTTCTGCGCTGCCTTCTTTGAAGTGGAAATCCAGCGCTTTCGCAGTGCAGCCCACCAAGATGCAGTCCCGCCGACGAATAATACGGAGTTGAGGGTCGCGCTCACGAAAGGTCTGCACCGAGCTTTCGAAAAGTGCTTCCAGCGCCTCACCCTGCATTACGTCTCTGCGTTTGACAGACAACATGAGCGGCTCGCCTTTGTACTCAAGCGTAACCTGGACATCACGAAACAGGACGCCGTCAGGAAAGGCCAGATTAAAGCCACCAAAATTGAAACTGCTGGGCACGTCCTGCAATGGCGTCATCGGTTCTGGCTCAGGCTCGGGGACAGCTTCAACGACCGGAGCTTCCAGCGCCGCCTTGCGTGCTGCCTCCTCATCCGCAATACGTTTTGCGGAAATACGGTCGTAGAGACTTGTTCGTTCCATGCCCTGCGTTCTCACTTATTGATGTCGACTCGGTCACCTTTGACGAAGGTGCTCTCGCCAAGAACATTGATCACTTTGCCTTTTATCTGGATGCCTTCCGGAGTGATCGAGATGCTGCTATCGCCCACTTTGAGAAGGATGTACTGCTTGGCATCCACCTGAATGAATTGGTTGTCGACCTTTAGCGTAAACGACCCCTGCTGCACGTTCGTCACAGTATCTTTCTGGATGATTTCCGTATTCGTGCCGCCGACCGTCACCTTGCGGTTATTGCCCACCTCGTGCTTTTCATCCAGCTCGATCTCGGTGTCCATGTTGCGCTCGGCATGCATGATCACCTGCTCGGCACCGGCCTTGTCTTCAAAGCGGAAGAAGTTGGCCGTACCGCCATCCCCCTTGGCCGAACGCGTCAGGAAACCACTCTGGGTCTTGTTGGCAGGCAGCGACCACGGCGGCGTGTTCTGGCTGTTGTACAGACTGCCCATGACGAGCGGACGGTCAGGGTTGCCATCAAGGAAAACGACCACCACCTCGTCACCGACGCGCGGGATCTGAATGCTACCAAAACCGCCGCTGGCACCGGATTGAGCGACGCGGACCCAGCAGGAGCTTTTGTCGTCAAACTTACCGTAGCGGTCCCAGTGGAACTGTACTTTTACCCGGCCCATTTCGTCGGTGTAGATTTCTTCGCCGGGCGGGCCCACGACGATGGCGGTTTGGGGGCCGGAAATGCCTGGCTTGAGCAGATCCATCTGAGGCCGGAATTTGATTTTTTTGCGTACGCTGTAAAATTTATTAGCGTAACCGGCTTGGCTATCCGAGGTGTAATTATTGCTACCTCGATGCTCGATGCTCATTACAAGAAATTGGCGGTCTTCAGCAGAGCCTGCGTCATGTTCGTAATGCTGGGTTAGCTCGAAAGTATGGCCAGGTCTCAGGGCACGACAATTACTAAGGCCAACGAATGTCTTGCCTTTGAGCTCCAGCGCTTCGATACGATTGCGCACCAGCATCTCACCATCCGCCGGCGTGCCATGGGTGTACTGACCCATGTAGTCATACAGCTCGAAAGACGGTACATCGCCCTGCTGATTGAGGCTATTCATCGTGACAGGAATACGATTATTCGGCTGCCGGTAATCAAACGTTTGCACCGAGATCTTGCTAGGCTGGAACTCGCGAGCAGAGGTCCAGCTTGTGATCGAGTCTGCGGTTTCAGTCACAGACGCTGTATGAAAGCGTATCTGTGGCTGCTCGGGCAGAGGCGTCAGGACGGTCGAGTCGTCCATGATAATGAGCTTATGGCTGTCAGCGGTGTGCTCAAAATAGAAAAACAATCCCTCATGCTCAAGCAACCGTCTGATGAAGTGGCTGTCACTTTCTCTATATTGGGTAATGTAGCTGTGCGGCTTGAGAACCCGGTTGACACGAAATTCGTATTTCGCAAGCCCTTCATAGTGGCTGAAAACCTTGGTAAGCACCTGTTCGACCGTTTGATCTTGATAGATTTGGGAGTCGAAACGCTGCTCAAGAAAACCTAACCAGGAGCCAATGTACGCCGAGTATTTTGACATGCCGCCGTCGCTACCATTGGCACCGAAGCCAAAGACATGGCCGTTGATGTAGCGACTGCCTCCGGTAGCGAGCTCGATCTCGACTGTCGCAGACTGCCCGATGGCAGACTTCAGCTTGACGCCTGGATCATCAGAGATAAGCTCTAGCTGAAAGCCGAAATCGCTTGAAAGCCCCTCTTGTCCTACAAATGACTCCAGCAGTAGCTCCTGCCCACCCGAGAGAGCCATTGTGAGCTTGAATAGACGTCTATTTTGCGCCGTAAACAAAGAGGAAAAATCCATTGCTTAATTTACTCCTTAACCGGTAGGTCGTCAGGCGTAGCCTGCTCGTAATGTCTGTTGGAAATCAAGCACCCGACGACCCGCGCAAGGACGCTAACCACTTAAAAAGCCTCCCCAGCCACCAGCGACCGCGAGCTTCACGAATTTCATCAATCTGCATGAACGTGTATGCAGCTGGCATATTGTGCTCCTTGGCTCGGAGAGTACGAAGCCCCCTTATGACATGCCGCATGTAGAACAGTATGGTCACACAGCACCCAGTAAGGACAAGCGCCGCAACTACACTGCCAGTCAGCACGCCGAACGCCTGCAGAAAAATACCGGCCGCCAACGTAGTTGCTCCCGCGATCAAGCCAGTTTTATAACTTGTTGAGGGTTGTGAAGTGCTAGCAACACGCGTCTGGATTTTCCGTCCGTCATATTCGAACGGGTGGAAAGAAGGTTTTTTGCTAGCAATCGTAAGATAAGCCAGCAATGTAATGATGGCGGGGGTTAGACTTGTAATGAGAGCTTTAGAGCTGTTTTCTCCAAAAAAACTGGAGGTAGAAATATAAGCTACGTTGCAAGCGAGGAATGTAAAAGAACCAATCAGTGTGTTAATAAGCGAGGTCATATAGGTTGTGTACTTTTCGCACAGGTACACCAGATATATTGTCCAGGCAAACAGCAAGGTTACGGCCAGAAAGTATACGTGCCAAAAATACGTTAATTTAGATGGGCCAAAGGCTATAAAAAAAACAGTAGTAAAGAATGCTAACCAGCTGCTTTTTTTAAGGCTATCCGAATTAATCATAATGCTAATCTCATAGTTTTAACATGTCCCCGAGGTCTTTGTCCCATCCTTTATTAACGATGAGTGCCTGAACGCCTAGGCCTGCGCCCCATCCAACGAGTAATACTAAAGTCAACGGTGCTGCGCCCAGGGAGGCCGCGGTGAATGCAACGGTAACAAAAGCGCCTCCGGCCATGCCAGCCGCAGCTGAAGCAATATTAGTCGGCTGGCTGTAAACAGATTTATTATAAAATTCTTTCGGTGTACTGGAGTCTGAGAGGTCAAGAAGTGCTTGCGGTCCGACAGCAAGAATACCTCCTGCGGTCTTTCCTCCCAACAGTTTCAGAGCTCCTGTGGCTCCACCTTCATGTAAATGAGCAAGCTGATTCAGCGCTGCTTTAGTGTTCGTTAATGGTAGGTGAGCAACTGAGTTGTGAACCTCTCCCAAGATCTTGTAATGCTGCCCTACAGCTGTGATAGGTATCTCAAAGAATAACTTGTTATTTTTAGAGATAATATTGATGCTGCCTTTGAACGTCCTGCTGGCGGACTGGGCACCAGGACTGCCCCTGCTATTTGCCCACTGATGTAGTTTTGCTTTTTGCGAAGACGTCATATCCAAAAGATCAGTAACCTTTTGAGCCTTGGATGCAGAGATCGCAACTCCGGCAGCACTCGCTATCGTTCCAGGTAAATTTCCGCCGGAAAACATTAATGAACCGATCCCCGGAATGTTTGCAGCAGCCTCCTGTAAAGCTTGTAGCGCTTCAACTGATACATCAGTTGCATATTTCAAATTTTGCATTAGTTTATATAACAAGAGCGCTTTGTTTTTATAGGTATCTGGGCTCATCTGCTCGTCGGGTGACGATAATTGATATACCAAGTACAAGGCGGCGTTATAGTCATTAGTCTCATAGGTGCCGGCGAAAGGAGCTAAGGACATATAAAAACTGCTAGCCGATCCGCTGGGGAATGTCTGATGACCTCCGCCCAGAAGGCCGGATTGCCTACGTTCGCACCGTAAGGCTGCAGAGGTGGGCGGGGACAAAAATTTGTTCACCCGTGCGTCTCCGTGGCTACCAGATCACGTCGTTCGTTGAACTGGCACGCGAGGCGCAAGCTCAGGATCTGGAAGATAAAAGTGGGATGCCCAGATTCCTGAGGCCAGCGGCTAGGCTGTGGTGGTTTGGCTTTATCCATGGTCATACAGATATCCTTGAATGTACCTAAGACTGCTACCGCGGAGAAATGCTAGCCGAAGCTGATGCCTTCGGACTGTCTGTAAAATATTTCGTTTTGAAATATTTTTCTATGCTTGGCGCCGATTCGAGAAGTGTGAGACCTCCTAAGATCTTGTAGGAGCCGCACTACAGCCGTCGCGCTAGGCCTCTGACGAACTAGCCGTTCAGACCATCCAGAAAGGCAAAAGTGCCACTAGCTGTAGAAAACTAGCACTTTCTCTAGGCTATTGCAGTCCATCGCACAACTGAAAACTGAGCGGCTCGCTGCCTGGACGCTGGGAGGGGCTGGAACTAGGCGGCCTTGACCCTAAGGTGGCTCCGCATACGCAATGCAGGAGCGCATTGATCGTGCGGCTCAGCAACTGGCCAAAGGTCAGGAGCAACTCGTACTGCTGCTCTTCACCGCCATCGTGACGTACTGGACACGTGGACGGGTCAAGGCAGGCCTTATGGGCAGCATGGATATCATCGCTGCGCGTAGGACCAAGCTTCAGGCGGAGATTTCGAACAAGCGGTCCGCGAATTGGCTGGCGCGTAATGAGCAGAAGTTGTTGGCTCAGCCGGAGTTGAGGGATACTGAGCCGGTGTCTTTCAAACAACCAGATGCGCAACAATATGATAAACAAGAACAACCCGCTGCAAGACCGCAAGCGAAGCCAGCCGAAAAGAAAGTGCTGGAAGTACAATCGCGCCGAGATTATCTGAACAAAAGATTTGGTCGTACTGGTGATCTTGTACAAGATATTTATATTCGTGGAAATCGAGAAACTGCTGTTGACTTTTTCAAGTCGCAAGGACTCAAGCCTGTCGATTACGAAAAATACATGTCTGGACTAGATTTTACGAAACCGGTCTATGTCGAAACGATCAACAGAGGCAAGAATCTTTGGCAGTATCAAGTGCCAGGCGGTGTGCAAGGGGTTTGGTTCTCGCCAACGCCGAATGTTGCGCCGGGCCAATTAGGAATCAACCCACTTGGTAAAATCTACAAAACTGAGACAGTGGTGCCGAAAGTATTGAATGTTTATCAATCCACTGATAAAGTAATGTTGCTAAGGAGTACGTCTGCACCCGTAGTTGATACATGGTCTATACGCCATCAGCCTTATGATGCAATAGGGGGAGCTAGACAAATGACGGCACTCCAGAAAGAATTGTTTAAACTCATTGCGCCGGGCCAACCATGATTATTAAAGCGCCGATTGATTATATTAAAAAAGCTATCGAAGTAACTGTGGATAGACGTGACAAGTGCCCTCAGTTTCCGGTGTACGATATGCTCCTTGCTCAGCTCGACTATGTGAAAGCCGTTTTTGAGGGAACAGAAAAAGATAAGTCTAGGCTTCATCAATTGAGTATAGGTGCTATTACGTCAAAGGAGTTTGAGGAAACCGACCCAGAGTTGGACCGAGCTTTAAGGGATGCTCACTATGTTGCTATACAATCAGCTCGCGGATTGAAAATTATACTTCCCGACTAGTATCGAATTTTTTAAAAGCGGTGCTGGCGTGGAGTACTTGCGCATGTACAGCTTTTGAAAAGTTTGCATTAGCTCTTACGAGAAAGATGATTTCATACGAAGAGATGACGCTCAAGTGTTGTTGCTAGTATGGTGTTTCACAAGTACCCATGAAAATATGGTCTATGCTCATCTGAAACCGATAATATGCACGAGCACTATGCTAGGCAAGATCCTGATTTTGTTCCTTATGAAGCTCAGCGTAAGGAAGCAAAAACGTTTGAGGCGCAAGGCCTCTCTCAAAAGGAAATAGTAGACTATCTTGCAACGGAAAATGGGCAGCTATATTTGGATAAATTGCAAGCAGCAGCGCCAGACAAATCTTTTGATGAGATAATCAACCGTGCTATAGGCCAAATTAAGTCTGGCAGCACAATTCCGAAATTAGTTGTTACGGATTCCCCACTGGTAAAAATTGTACCAGTGGGGAAAGAAGTTAGCGACTATTCTCCCTTCTTTACTACGATGGACGAATTACGAAGAGCCAGTCAAAGCAAAGCTACGCTCGCTGACCTTTTTGGCCTTCCTTTAACCAGCGAAGCATCGAAATATTCTGTATTCGAAATAACACCAATCAAGCCAACAGAAGTTTTTGTGAGCAAAGTCGCACCGACTATCGAGTTTGGTGGAAGCGTTGCTAGGTCCGGAGATGTTTTTCAGAGCATAGTGACTAATCGTGGTGAATGGTCTGCGCCTAGGCTAATTGGCACGTTGGATAATTAGGGGTGATGTAGTTATGAATATTAAAGCTTTGAAAGTTGCTGCCAAAACGCTTCGTGATAAACTTGAATTTTACAAGCAGCGCGACTCTGATGCGTCAATATTGTTGTTGAGTCTTGAGAATTTACTTTGCCGAGCAGAGCAAGGCGAAATAACAGAAATGGTTGAGCCACGAGAAATACCAGGATACAAGCTTTTTACCGAAACGAACTTACAAGCTTATGGGGATTTGGAAAAGGCCTACGCTGATTTTTGTCTTGAACTTTCAGAGGTGCGCGAAACAGATGCGTATAAGATGTTGGCAGCCAAGATGGCTAAGCGTCGAAAGTCTCTTCAGTAGAGGGTAGTGCAGCGTACCTTCCTTTCGAGGCTGAAACGGTAAAGCGAAGACGTTTCTTCTCCTTTCGATAATCCCTAGTCAAACGCATGGAAAGCAAATGACTTACAGTCCCAAAAAGCGCTTAAATTAATGGGCGCGGGCGGGTGATGAAGTTTAATACTGCTATAGAGTTTATAGATTATGCTATCGATCTGACTAGAGAACGGATAAAACGCAATCCTTCATTCCCTGTTTATGCCACAGTTATAAACCAGTTTTTATATGTAAAGGCTGTTTTTTGATGGTATTGAGAAAGATAGATCTAGACTTCATAAGCTTTCCATTGGAGCTCTTGCGGCGAAAGAGTTTGAAGATGCTGATTACGAGTTGGTGCGAGCATTAATGGATGTTTATTACATAGCTAATCAATCAGCGAACGGACTGAAATTTAAGCTTCCCGAAGGGTTGTGGCATCCTTGAGAGATAAATTTTATTACGCTTGCCAAGAGCGAAAAAATTTGCAATTTTCGCTCTTGAGGCCGGTCGCAGATGTCTGCTTTCCTTCGTCCCTCCGTCGATCCAACTGCTGCCAAAGTCATTATCATGAATGCTGAACATCTGAAGCAAAAAACGCAAAAGCTGCGTGAGGTGATTGAAGATTTGAGAAGTTCAGATCCCGTTGTTGAAAAGCTTCGAGTTGAGATCGAACCACTGATGAAGCTGGCCGAATCTGGCATGATAACAGTTAAGTTGCAGTGGCGAGACATTCCGGGGCGTTACCTATTTACCGAAGAGGGCTTGCAACAATATTCTCATCTTGAGCATGCTTTCGCAGAGTTCAGGATTGAGCTGACTGGTGGAGAGACTCCTTTGTTACGTAAGTTGAAAAGGGAAATGGGCGAGGAATGAAAGTGAGTGTCACGGGCATTTAACTTTTGTTTTGTGTGGCGCACATGTCTTGCGACTCTAATGCTGCATGACCTGCTTTCTGAGGTATATAGCATGTGCTCCTTTGAGAATTGGCTAATGTCCTACTGCAATTGTCATGTTTGGAGTGTAGTAGTTAAGCGTGGCTAATGGTTCGCCGCCAGGAAGCCGTCACAATAGACACTTGGAGGTGAAATAAAATATGGATGTTAAAGCCTTGAGAGTGGCTGCCATAACGCTTCGCGAAAAACTTGAAATTTATAAACGTTGCGACCCTGATGCTTCAATATTGTTATTGCAACTTGAGGGTTTACTTTCCCGAGCAGAGCAAGGCCAAATTACTAAAATGGTTGAGCCACGAGATATTCCAGGTTACAAGCTTTTCACTGAGACACGTTTACAGTCATATAAAGATCTGGAGGCTGCGTACACAGATTTCTATATGGAACTCATAGAGGGGCGCGAAACGGAAGCTTACAAAATGTTGGCGGCCAAGATGGCTAAGGACTGAAAATCTTATCAGAGAGGTATGTTCTGTGCGTTAGGTTTGCGATTAGCTCAAATTAATATTTCGAGAGATAATATGGTTTTTAAAGATGGTTTCGTAAATCGCGATCTCATGTTCTCCTTGGGCATAGAAGAAACCTCCGGCCGTTTTTATTTATCATTCCCGGTGAGCAATGGCTTGGTCGATTACGAGGAGTACTACGAAATCGACAAAGCCAGCTTTGATCTTTTCCACACAGATCTCATTGCTGCAGATGCTTTCGCCACGACATTCCGCAGGAGAGAGCAGGATGATCTTTTGATCCAGAAGCCAGGCGCAAAGCGGGGAGCGGCTATTTGGCCGTTAACAAGCGGTATAGACTCGGGCATCAGGTAGCAGCTTCCATACTGCTCTGCACCTTGAAAGATTATCCTGGAAGGACCCATGATCGACTTGAGAAGCCCCAACGACATTCTCGACCACTATGTTGAGCGCTACGATCACCTGCTGCCCGCACCTTCCGCGCAGCTAACTCAACGCATGGATTACATGCTGAAGCCTGATGCACCCAGGCTGCCGAGGGGCAAGCCCGATTGGATAGCATCACGGACGTGTACCCTCAGCGAAGAACAGGCGCTGGACCGTGCGAAGGGGGGCTTGCTCGGCCTGGCCATTGGCGACGCAGTGGGCACAACACTGGAGTTTTTGCCTCGTGATCGCAGTCACGTCCATGACATGGTGGGTGGCGGTCCTTTTAAGCTCAATCCCGGTGAGTGGACCGATGACACCAGCATGGCACTCTGCCTGGCAGACAATTATCTTGCGAAAGGCAATTTCGACCTTAGCGATTACGCAGCCAGACTAGGCCGCTGGTATCTAAGCGGCGAAAACAGTCACAATGGCAGATGTTTTGATATCGGCAATGCTACTCGAACTGCGATCGAAGAAAGACTGAAGAATGGCGGCCTTTGGTATGGAAATGCTGCTCCATCCACCGCTGGTAATGGCTCAATAATTCGCTTGGCCCCGACTGCGATATTTTGTCGACATTCGCTCTCAGCTACTTGGCGTGATAGTGCCGCCCAAAGTCAATGCACGCATCGAGCACTAGAGGCCATCAGTTGTTGCAGACTGCTCGGCGCACAGCTGCATCTCGCCCTTAACGGCGCAGACAAAGAAGAAACCCTTTCTCCGATGATTCGCCCGTTACGACCGCGAGCATTGATCATCAACGCAGGCGAATACAAAGAAAAAAATCGCGACCAGATCCGCTCTTCAGGCTATGTCATCGACACACTCGAAGCAGCCCTGTGGGCCGTATGGAATACCGACAACTTCAAAGATGCTATTTTGCTGGCCGCCAATCTGGCTGATGATGCCGACAGCGTAGCCGCCACTGCCGGACAAATCGCCGGCGCTTTGTATGGGGTGTCGGGTATGCCTGAGGAATGGGTCAAGAACGTTGCATGGTCCGAGCATATTCAGGGGCTGGCCCAACAGTTGTTCGAGCGTGCGCCGCTGCACGACCCTTTGGACGAGTCTATCGGCGATTGATAGGGAAGCGCGCGTACTCTCTCTGAGGGTCAGCCCGCGATCCCTGATTTTTATCGCGTCTCAAGGAATCTGACCCACATGCCCAAACCGTGTCCGCAACAGCTCTACAACAAAGCCTGGCTATTCGCATCCCATGCCCACGTAGGCCAAAAAATGACAGGCTTGGACCTTCCTTACACCACCCACGTGGCGATGGTTGCCAACGAGTTGATCTTTGCCCATCGCGAAGAGTCCGTGGGCGCGCTTGAGATAGCCTTGCCTACAGCGTTGCTGCACGACGTGCTGGAGGATACGCCGGTGACTCAGGATGAGTTGGCTGAAGCGTTCGGTGTGGAGGTCGCCTCAGCCGTGGCGTGCCTGAGCAAGAACCTGATCGTGCCGTTTTCCGAAGCGCTTTATTTCGCCGGGATCGCCAGTCATTCCAAAGAAGCTGCGTCGGTCAAGTTGTGTGATCGCATCACCAATCTTCAGTCAGCGCCGTCCACCTGGAAGAAGGCAAAGCGAGCGTCTTATCTGGTGGAGTCGGCGCAGATCCTGGCTGCCTTGGGGCATGCGAACGGGTATCTGCGGCAGCGGCTCACCGATACGATGGCGCGTTATGAGGCGCTTTATGTTGATGGCTTTGAAGACTGAGTAATGAGCTCTCATCATTGTCGGATCGAGAACGGGAATCTCTGGATAGAAAGTCAGCGAGTCTGCCTTCCTTACCCAGTGGATACGTTTTTGCTTTTTCAGGGGATAGTGCTAATCAGGCTTGAATCCCCACCGGGCGAGGGCTTCAACCGGAACATCTTCGCTTTCTCGATGGCTGGCGAAGTGCTCTGGCAGATCGAGGAAAGCCCGCACGGTACGCAGGCGGACAAGCCGTTTATGAGTCTTCACTGCGATGACAACGCTCAGGTCATCGCAGGTTGCTGGAATGGTGTGACCTACTCGGTGAATGTGGAGAACGGGAAGATTCAAGTTATCCAGTTCAACAAATAGCCGCGCTTCCGGCGTTTACCCTTCAGCTGACGCGCTTCGCGCCTCACCAACGCAACCCCTCAAACGGATTCCAGCCCTGCTCGCCTCTCACTTCCTTCAGGTAATACGCGTAATTGGTCAACTGGCCATACAGCGAATTAAACGCAAACCCCAGCGCAGAACTCGCCTCCTTGGCGTAGCGGAACTCAAACATGTCCATCACGATGTTCAGCGCGACAGAAACCACTATCATGATCGCGATAATGCACAGGTTCTTCTTCCATAGCCCCAGAATGAACAGGTAAACCGGCCCGAAAAAGAACGCGAAGAAGTTGAAGTTGATTTTCACTTTTTTCAGAAAGGGCAGTTGCTTGAGCGCAGGTCTGAACCCTGGTGCGCTTGGGCCGCCGTGCGCTTCAAAAAAGGCGAAGCGCTCTTTCCATTTGTCGCTGTAATGGCCTGATGCGTTTACCGGGTCTGACGTGTTCATTCTCTAATCCCTGATGTGTGTGAATCCTGTGAATGGTCGTTCCCTGTTGCATTGCTGGGTACGACGCAAAATACGGGTAAATCATGGGCACGTCAGTCGTACAGACAGACTCGCCTCGTGGTGCATTTCCCGACGGTCTGTACGCACCTTCATACAGACCGATCCACCAGATCGCCCTTACTGCTTAGGCTCTTTCGTACCCAGCACATCGCGAATGCTGTCCACGACGTTGCTGTCCTTGATGACGTCGTTCAGCCAGCCTTCCAGCGGCATGTTGCCCCACTTGATGGCGCGCTCGATGAGGTACGGGACGGGGCTTTGCGGCTCGGTGTTTTTGAAGAACTGCGCGATGCCGGCGAGCATGGTAAAGGCTTCGTCGCGTGTGGTCGGGGTGGTGCGCAGTGGTGCGGACGCGCTGTCCTGGCTGGCCTGGGTCATTACGGCACCTGCGGGTTGGTCGACGACGGTTTCGGGGGCGGCCTGAGCGGCGGCGGGGGCAGGGCTCAGTTCGATGCCGCGGTCCTTGAGCAGTTTCTCGGTCAGTTGCCCGGCGCGTTGCAGGATGTCGCTGAGGGTGACGAGGCTCGGTGCGTCGCGGCCGAACAGGGTGTCGGCAGTGGCCTGGAGCTGCTGACAGGCGTAAAGGCTGGCGGCGATTTCGCTGGCCTTGAGGCGCAGGTGGTCCGAGTCGGTCAGGACCACCGAGCGCTGGAAGATTTCGGCGTTGATCTTGCCTTCTTCAACAGCGGACTGCATGGCCTTCGGGTTTTGCAGCGCGAGGTTTTCAACGTGGCGCGACTCGTCGTAGCGCAACAGGCCAAAGTTCTGCCCCTGGGTGATCGGCAGCCCGCCGACGACTTCGGTCAGTGTGGTTTTCAGCCAGGCCAGGCGGGCGGCACGTTCTTCTACGCCATCCTCTAAGGATGGGTACAGATCGTCCCAGAAAGTTTGCAGGATCCGCTCGGCCACGGTCAGGCCGAAGGTGATGCCGACAAAGTGGTATTTGTGCGCCAGGGCTTCGCTGAGCCAGGCGACGAGCATCAGGTCCTTGCTTTGTTCGGCAAGGCCCTGTGCGGCCAACGTGATGGTCTGTTCCCAGTCCGAGGACTTCAGATCGGTTTGCCAGTCACCTTGGGTGAGGTAGTCGGGGTCTGCTCGACGAGCTTCCTTGACCTGATCGAACAGGGTGGAAAAGCTCAGGTCCTCGCCACTTCCCCCGTTGATGGGTGCCGTCAGATCGGCAAGCGAAAGGTCGTTGAGAAATTCAGACATAGTCAACTCTGATCAGAGGATAAAAGAACACCGTGCCTGGGCAGACACGGTGTTGAAGACGGGCCGCTTGCGCGACCCGATGTGTCACGGACTTATGCGAATACTTTGTTCGCAGTGCGGTCCCAGCCGCCAGTGACGTTACCGCCACCCTGGCCATCGGAACGGCTCTGCTGGGTGTAGGTGGTCTTGATGCGAGCGAAGTTGAAGCTGATTTCTTCAATCGGCAGATCGCTGACTGCGTTGTCTTCGCCTTTCTGGCTACCGCCAGCAACCGCCTTCACGGAAGACACAACCACTTCTTCCAGGTTGATGGTCAGGTAGGTCAGCTTGTCGCCGCCTGCACGGTTGACGTTCAGCTGGATCTTGGCGATGTGAGTGCCCTTGCAGCACGCTTCGAACAGCTTGGCGGAAGCCTTGTCCACAGACTTGCGGATGCTGAAGTCGCTCAGTGCAACGCGCTCGGACGAAGCACCGCCCGAAGAGCTTGCGGTCGCCGAGGTGGCCTGGGTAGCGCCGAACTCGTAGCCCAACACTTCGATCCAGTCCTTGTGCTTGTCGTCCAGAACTTCGCCTGGGATGCCGTCGATTTGGATGTATGCGTCAAATGCCATTTTCTGCTTCTCCTTCTTCATTTAAAGCCGTGGCGTCTGCGGACAGAACACGGCCCTTTTGATTAACCTTCCTGAAACGATCAAGAAAGGTTCTCTTGCCACGGCCAAGGTCTCATATGGACAACCCGGGCTTCGGTTTGCTCGCCAACGCGCGATCAATTGAGCGCGCGTACTTCGATCTCCACGCGTCGATTCGGCTCAAGGCACTGAATCAGCTGAGCTCTGGGTTGCTGCATATCGCATTTGACCAGAGGCTTCTCGCTGCCTTCACCAACCGCGTCCACCAGCTCGGCGGGCACGCCCTTGCCGACCAGGTAAGTCTTGATGGTCTGCGCGCGCTGTTTGGACACCTGCATGTTGCTCTGCGGGTCGCCCAGCTGGTCAGCGTGACCTGCAATCACGATCTTGCCGATGTTCGGTGTGCTCAACAGCTTGCCGGCGATCGCGCTCAACTGATTTTGACCTTCGGTTTTAAGGCTCTGGAAATCGGCACGACCAAAGGCAAACAGCGTGTCCGATTCCAGCGTGATCGTTTCGATAGCCTTCAACGACTGCGTCAACAGGCTGTTGATGTAATTACGCGAACTGGATGTCAGAAATGCGTTGTCGAGAATCCGCGGCACGTCCAGTTCGTGAATCTGATCGCTGTAGAAGTTGATCTGTCGGCTGGCGTACTCGTAATCCTGATTGGAGCCTGCCTCGGCATTCGCGGTGATGGTCTTGCCGGTCTGACGCGCGATGGCCGGGTACCAGTAATCAGGCATCTTCGCTTTCAGGAACGCCGGGTCAGCCTTTTCACGCTGGGCGCGCGACAACATCACGTAAGTGTCCAGCGTGGCCTTGCCGAAGGCAGCGATGGATTGCGCGCGGTTATCCGGCGGCAGCGCCTTGGGCTCGACACTGTCGACGCCGGTGACCGGCATCAGGTCCTTGGCATTACGCTGGTAGACCTTGATGGTGGTCAGCAGGTAAAGCGAGCGCGTCAGGTTGTCTGCGGTCGGTTTGAGCATCACCGTTTCCAGACGGTTGAAGTAACGCGTGCGCAGCAGCGGCTCGACGTCATAGCCCCGGTAAAGACCCAGGCGCAAGCGCAGTGGTACGCCTTCGTCGTGATGACGATCGTAGTAAAGCGAAGTCCAGAAGCGCATGCGATCCAGCGTTTGCCACTCGGTGTACTGCCCGGTGGCCTTGCTGTCCTCGGCTGCAGCCTGAGCGAGTTCGCTGGAGATGGACTGGATGTTGTCCTTGTTGTTCCAGTACGACCAGCCCCACAGACTGCACAGCAGCAACGCGACAAGGCTTGCGCCACCGATCCAGGCGGCCTTGCGGCGACGCTCTCGGTGGTTGGTGGTGTACAGCGCCACCAGATGCTGATCGGGGATGATCACCTTGCGGAACAGGCTGTTGATGAACAGCGGGTGCGGCTGGACATTGCCATCGACAGCTTCCTGCTCGCTTTCCAGCTGGAATCGTTCGGTGACCTGGCGGGTATGACCGCCCATCTCGGGCTGATCGGCGTCCAGTGCGCTGGTGAAGTAGAAGCCGCGCAGCATCTCGGCGCTTTGATACGGGTTAGCGCGCAGCAGAGCATCGACGAACAGGAGCAGGCGCGGTTTCAAGGCTTCCAGCTCCAGCGGGAAGCGATACACCGCAGTGTCCTGACGAGTGACCTGGATGTCCTGAAGCACCAGTTGCTGGTTGGCGATCTGTTTCCAGTAATTGATCAGTTCTTCCATCGCCACACCGAAGCGCTGGCCCCAGTCGGCTTGCTCGAAGCCCTTGTGCGGGAAGGTCTTGCCCATCACTTCGCCACGCGCCACATCGTCAAGCTGGCGATAGAACGGCACGAAGCCCGGGACCAGGTCGCACTTGGTAAACACCAGATACACCGGCAGACGCACTTCCAGCAGCGCGTGGGTTTCCTGGATGCGCTCGCGCAGGCGCTTGGCGATGCGCTCCTGGTCCTCCACCGAGGACTGCAGGATGTCATGAATGCTGACGGTGACAATCAGGCCGTTGAGCGGTCTACGCTGGCGGTGCTGACGCAGCAATTGCAGAAAGGCGCGCCATTTGCCGGCTTCTTCCTGATCGTTCATGTAGCGACCGGCCGTGTCCAGCAGCACGGCTTCCGAGCTGAAGAACCAGTCACAATTGCGCGTGCCACCCAACCCGGCCACGCGTGCGCCTTCGCGTTCTGCGTAGGGGAAGTTGAGGCCCGACTGATAGAGCATGGTGCTTTTGCCCGCTGCGGGCTGACCGACCACCAGATACCAGGGCAGGGCGTATAGCGCGTCCTTGGAGTTGCTGCCGTTCGGCTTGTTGCTCTGCAGACGCTCGAGGCTTTGCAGCAGGCGCTCGCGCAGCAGGCTGACCTCTTCACGGTCCGCCGGGCTGGCGTTGAGCACCGCCTGGTCGGCGTCGTCACGCAGCAGGCCTTCCAGGTTCTGATGCTGTGATACGCCTCGATACAGCAACAGCACATAGGCTGCCGACAACAGCAGAAACAGGCCGATCCCCGTCAGCAGGCTGTTCATCGAGCTGAAGCCAAGGGCACGGCCGATGCTCCAGACGATAAAGATCGCCAGGAAAAAACAGACCCCTAGAACGTAGGGCTGGTAGCGCAAAAAGTAGTATTTGATCTTGTTCATACGGGCTTCAAATCCAGCACATCGACAAAGCGGTCGATAACGTCATAAAGAGGGCGGTCAATGTCTGGAAACACATGGCCTCGGTGGTGTTCGTCGAACGCGTCGAAGGGTGCCAGTACGTCATAACTCTCCGAATGCTCACTCACGCCCGTCACCACCCGGTACACGCCGGAGGTGTTGCGGGATGCAAAGCAGAACAGCCGGGGGCGCATGAAATCATCCGCCAGAATGCTGATCTGCGGCACCGCCCTGTTCGGTTCGATGCGTGTCAGCCAGTTGACCCACAGATCGGCTGTCGGGTTCTTCAAGCCTCGTTCTGCCGGCAGTGGCAGCGAAATACCAACGGGTGCCTTGGACGATGGGCGGCTCAGCGCCTGCAGCCTGGTGAGCACGGCGTTGCTGATGAACTCCGGGTAGGAGCTTTCCAGCGAGGTCGCGATGTCGCGCAGGGTGAAGTTCACCAGAAACTTCTCATGCACACGCCTGAACAGCTCGAAATCCTGACCTTGCAGCGGTCGCAAGGCCCTGATGCGTTCGAACAGCACCGCCGTGCTTTCGCCTTGCGCGGCCATGTGCAGCAGCGGTTTGATCTGCCCGGCGAACAGTTCGCTCAGGGTGAACGGGTTCACAAACAGCCCGGCGTCACTGGACTTCACCGTTTGAAAGATGAAGAACGGATAACGCCGAGCGCTTGAGTCCCTGGAACTGATCAAACCGCCCACCAGCCAGTTGCCGCTGCGTGCCCGGTAGCTGAAAAAGCACACGGGCAATCGGTCGAACAGCGTGCGCCAGTCTTCGCGGTGCTGCATGTCGGCGAGAGCGCCCTGCAGCCATGCATCGAACTCGCAGACATCGTCGCTGGCACCATGCAGGCTGACGAAATCTGCGCTCGCGGGCACTTTTCCGAAGCAGCCAATCATCGACTGCCCTCCAGATCCAGCATGTGCATCCTCACTTGGTCCGCCCATCGGTTGCGTTAAGCGCGCTTAGCGCCTTGACGTTGGCCAGGTCGGTCAGCTTCACGCCGCCATAGTTGCGTACCACTAGACTGACCGGCCCTTTGGCCGTGTTCCAGCTGAATCGCTGCTGGATGCCGTCAAGGTCAGCGACGCGTGCGCTGTCGTTCATGCGCAGCAGGCCCCAGCGGCCGGTGTAGTCGAACACGGTAATGCGTTCGCCGGACAGGGTGACTACATCCAGGCGTGCGCCTGGCGCTGTGGTAGTGCCAGGCCACGAGAAGCGGCTCCAGCTGGTCTTGCCGTTGCGGTAGTGCTGCTCCTGGCCATCCAGCGTGAAGATGATATCGGTGAAGTAGGCCGACGGCTCAAGCATGATCTCGAAACCGTTGTCGCGGTCCGAGAGGCTGGCGATGACTTCGCCCAGAGAACTGGCCTTGTCGATGTTGCTGACCATTTTCGGGTTGACCAGCGGCGCCGCCTTGGCCCCGCTGCCCATGCCGAGCCCTTCGCCATCGGACAGATTGCCGATTTCATTGCGTTTGAAGTTGGGCAGCAGGCCCGACTCCGGGTCGACGAAACGCTGCAGGTCTTTCACCGAGGCCTCGTTGCGGCTGTCCGCAGCAATCGGGTACCGGTGAGCCATGACCTGTTCCCAAGGCTTGGCGACCTGTTTGGCCCAGGCTTTGGCGATCTGTTCGCCAGCCGGATCACGCAGCGTTTCCCAGGCGAACTGAATCGGCAGGCTGAACAGGCTTTGCAGCGAAGTGGAAAGCCCGCCCTGGCTGGTATCGACCGTGGTTTCAACGTAGTTACGCACGTTGGTGACTTCGCTCGGCTGCCCTTCGAGGGTTTCGCTGATCAACTGCTTGCTGCTCTTGCCGACATCCTGCGAGCGCTGGATGTTGTTCATCCGCACTTTGAGCTTGCGCAGTGCTGCCAGGTAGCGATCCATGATGGTGCTGTCGGCGCCTTCGGCATTCTGTGTGGCGAAAACCCGCGATACAGGCTCGAAGCGCTTGGCCAGACTGCCGTCATCCACCGCAGGCAGCGGCGAGACCAGTACGCTGGCCGCTGCTTCCTTGTTGTCGAAGATGCCGGTGACCTTGCCCCAGAAGCCATCGTCACGCTTGACCCCGGTCTGTTGCGCCTCGCGAACAGCAGGGACGTCCCATTGCGTGTTGTCGTTGACGGCGGCGAGCAGCAGCTTGACCGGCGAATTGCGCACGTCACTGAGCAATGACAACTGCTGCGTGGCGTTGGCCATGTCGCTGAAGCGACGCACGCCCACGCTGTCGATCATGGTGTACCAGACCTGCGTGTAGTCACGCTTGTAACGGGACATGAACTCACGGACGAAGTTGGCTTTCTGCACTACGCTGTCGCCGCCTTCACCGTCGAGCACCCAGTCCGATTCGTTACGCAGATTGCCGGACACCAGCTTGATCAGCTCCGGCTTCACGAACTCTTCCCAGCCCTGACGGGTGAAAATCGCAGGCACGGCTTCCGAACCGTACAGCAACTGACGACCCGGCATCGGCACCAGATCATTCAGGCCGATAGCGGGAAACTGACGGCTGGACTCCAGTTGCAGGCGCAGGTATTCACGGTCCACCAGCGAACTGGAGATCATGAAAAACTTCAGGCTCTTGCGGGTCTCGTCGATCAACTGCTCATTGCGTGGCATGGCCGGCGCGTCGCCGTTCTTGAGCAACTGTACGTAGACCGGCGAGTTGTCCTCGATGACGTCGTCGCTGATCGGATTGGCCTCGCTGGAAATATCCGCCCAGGCCACCGGCAACGCCGCGTTGACGAACTCGGTTTCCGGGTGCGTGGTCGGCTGAGTCAGAATCAGATAAAGCTTGAGAGCGTTGTATGACTCGATGATGGATGCCACCTGCCGTTCATCGAGTCGTCCGAGCATCTCCTCCGACAGCGACAAACCGCCCGTGGTGGCCGACAACTCGGCCGCATCGTTTGCGGTGGCCGGGTTACGCAGTGCGGCGATGGCCTCGCTGCGTGTCTGGCTGGCCGTGTTTCTCGCGGCGCCGGTCAGGCGATTGGTCACGTCGCCGGTGCTGCGCGGAATGCTGCTCAGGCTGGTCGGACGGCCTGCAGCGACGTTGCGAGCGCCACGGTCCAGCAGTTTCCGGCCTTGCGCACGCGCCTTGCCGGTTTTGCTGTCGGAACCGGCGGGAGCGGCCCCGAAGCCATACTGCGGGTCCATGGTTTTGGCGAACTCGTTGAATTCACGCATCTGCAATTGCAGTTTCAGCGTGATCGGCTCCAGCGCCTGGGTGCGCAGTTGCTGCAAGTAGGCGGTCTGGGTGGCGAAGTAGATATCGTCGCCACGGTACAGGCCGCCGCTGAGTTGCAGCGGTACGCCCTTGGTGCGGTATTTCTCTATGGTCGCCAGCTGATTGCGCAGCAGCTCCAGGCCCTGGCCCGAGGCAAGGCGTTGTGCCCGGTCCGGGGACTGCTCCAGTTCGCGCAACTGCTGGCTGATGTTGGCCAGCCACTCGCGGTTTTTCTGGAACGACAGGGCCTGCCAGCCGATGAAGGCCAGCCCGGCGAACAGCGCCGCAGCGATGACGATCGGGCCAATCGAGCGGTCGCGGCCATGCCGTGACTGGTACAGGGTCAGGTCACGGTCAGGGAAAATGACGCGGCGGAAGGTATCGGTGATGAAGTAACTGCGATCACTGATTTTCCGGTGTTCTTCTTCCTCTTCCTCCACTGCACCGTATGGCTTCGCCGGCCGCAGGACGAACGACTCTGACAGCTCGTCTTCATACACTGGTGTCAGTTGCTTGTCGGTTTGCAGGGCGCTGGTGAAATACAGGCCGCGCAGCAACAACTGAGTACCGTTGACGTTACTGCGCGCGAAATGCTGCAGGAACTGCTCGAGTATCGTCGACAGCTCGGCAAAGTAGTTGGGGAAGTTCAGCAGGGCGCTGTTGGCATCGGCACCCAGCGCAATGATCTGTGCATCGACGTGGCGGCTGACATGCGCCTGCAAGTTCGCCAGCTTGCGATCGAGCACCGTGCGCAGGCTTTCGGTGTTGATCTCGTTCAGCCCGAACGTCATACCCAGCGGCTGCTGGCGCTCGTTCAGGTCCATGCCGTCGAAGGCCTGGTTGAAGCCGGGCAGTTGGTCGGTCTTGGTCAGCATCAGGTAGATCGGTGGATTGGCGTCCAGGCAATCGGTGTATTCCTCGATGCGCGTAACCAGGCGCGCACCCATTTCGTTACGTTCGGCGGAAGAGGCGGCCAACAGCTCCGGCAGGCTGACCACCAGCACCAGACCATTGACGGCGGCCTTGCTGCGCTGCTTTTTGAGCATGCGCAGGAACGCCGCGAATTCGCTGGCGGACTGATCGTCGCGAAGGTAGCGGCCAGCGGTGTCGATCATCACGGCTTCAGGGCTGAAGTACCAATCGCAGTGCTGGGTGCCGCTTTCCGTGTCATTGGCGCTGCTGGCAATGCTGGCCGACAGGCCGGAGCGGGTCAGCAACGAGGTTTTGCCCGCTGCGGACATGCCGATGACCAGATACCAGGGCAGATCGTAGAGCGCCGAGGAGCCGCCACCACCTGCCGAACGATCGGTGCGCAGCATGGCAATGGCATGCTTGAGGCGGTCGCGCAGCACTTGCTGATCACGGAACTCGCCGGTGGACTTCAGCGAGCGGTCAACTTCGATCTGAACCAGATTCTCGAGGTTGTGTTCGGTGCGAATCCGCCGGTATTGGCGCAGTACGATCAGCAGCAGGTAGAAGGCGCTGATGATCGCCATCGCTTCGAGCGTGTAGCCTTGCAGCCAACTGATCCTTGGGGCGAAAAACCAGCAGACAGCCAGGCTGATCAGCCACAGTATCGGGACCAGGAACCAGAAACTTTTTAACAGGCGCAGTAATGTCTTCATGTCTTCCTGACTCGGTTACCTGATCGGGACTCAAGCATTGAACAGTTGGCTGATTTGTTCGGCCAACGCGGCCACGTCTTTGCCCAGCAACCAGTCAAGCGTCAGATAGACACCCAGGCATACGAGGGCGATGAGCACCAGGTAAAGCCATACCGGAACTTCATGGCGAAGCATTTGCGACACCTGGTCAGGCAGTGCCCAGTCAGGCGACAGCGCCTTTGGCGTCTTGCGGTAGCGTGCGATGTCCTGGCCCAGCGTGTTGGCCAGGTAGCGCAACTGGTCCTTCTGACCCAGCCCGAATTTGCCCTCGAAACCCAGTGCCAGGCACAGGTGATACACCTCGAGCACATCCAGGTTCTTTTTCACGTCGGCGCGCAGCAGTTCGATTTTCTCGAAGAAGCCTTCGCCCGCCAGGTGAACCCCGAAATAACGGAACTGCAACGGCTCCATTTCGAAGTGGCGACGCATGTCGTTGTCGCCCGAACGCAGCACGCTCTCATCAAGGAATGCGCACAGTGCGTACTGGGCGTCCTTGACCTGTTCGACGCTGTAATTGGCGCTGCGCGCCTGACGCTCCAGGTTGGCGAAAAAGGTATCGACACTGGATTCGAAGGCAGTGACCGAGATCGCCTGGCGGCCGCGACGGACAATCAGCGCCATGGTGATGAAGTCACGTACCAGGTCTTTGAGCGTAGGTTTTTCGGTTGCGGCCGTAGCGGCACCTTGCATCACGGCTTCAGTCATTTAAGCACCGCCAACAGTTCGAGCTTGAGATTGGTAAACGCGCTGGGCGCGTAGAAGGAAATGGCCTGGGCTTCCATCATGCGTTCATACACGCGGCCATGCGGCTCTATGGAGAAGTAATGGTTGTCCAGGCGCACCGGAATGGCGTTCGGCAGGCGCGTCGAGTGGTTCAGCGTGACGCCCGGCATGGCGCTGTTGACCACCACTTCGATGTCTTCCGGCGAACCGACCTTGAACGCACGTGGCACCAGTTCCAGCAGGCTGGAGCCAGGCATGTCGGCATGCACCGAGATGTAAAAATCGGCTTCGGTAAGGCGGGGGTCCAGCAACTGGCCCTGCCAGTACGAAGGCCGGACCTGACTCAGGTTGATGACGATGCACTGGTTCGGGATCACGTTTTCAAGCAGCAGACGAACCAGTTCGTCGAGCTTGACCAACGAGGCCGCCGGGTCCTGATGATCGTAATCGGGGATGTCGGTGAGCTGAGTGTCCAGCGAGAAGGTCAGCAAACCACCCGCCAGTTCCGCCAGAAACAAATACAGACGCTCCGGGTGCAGGCGTGGATGCGCCAGCAGGTGAGCCAGTTGCGGGTAGGCGCGGTTGACCGTATTCAGCAGCCAGAACAAGGTGACGTCGCTGGAGCCGAACTCGGCGATCTGGTCAGCCCGCTCGCGGCGGCGGCCTGAAAGCGCCTTGCTCTTGGCTTGCAGCACGCTGATCAAACGTCTGCCGAGACCGACCAGCGTCTCGTGGGTGCCCACGTGCAGCGTCGGGTGCACAAAATGCGCATCCAGGTTGAAGCCGCCGATGCTGTTGCGTGCCAGTCGGGCAATCGGGCAGTAGCTGTAGCCATCCAGACTGTCGCCATCGACCAGCATCACCACGTTCAGGCGCAGGCTGGTGATTTCGTTTTCCAGATCGCCTTCGTTGAGGTCCGGCAGGGTGTCGAACTGTTTGCGAAAACGTCGCGCGCTCTTCTGTTCCTGGCCGTCTTCAACGTAATTCAGGCCAAAGGGCTCAGGCAGTTTGAGCGCCGCGTAGACCTTGATTTCTCCGCCTTTGATCAGGTTTTTCAGGTCGCGGGCGGCGGGCAGCGGGTCGTGCTGCGGCGCGTCGTAAAGGCTGCCGTCCGGGAACACCAGCTTCAGACGCTTCAGTTGCAGGGAGCCTGTCGCCAGCGCCTCGACGTCGACTTCCAGCGTTTGCACGCCCCAGTGAAAGGGCGTGGAGCGCAGCGTCGACTCAGCAAGCTGATGTTGATGAAACTCATCCTGATATTGGAAATGTTGCGGCAAAAGGAACATGCCTTCCGACCACATCACGCGGCTTTGTTTACTCATTTGGCGCCTTCCAACAGAGAATTGAATTGTGAGTCTGCTGCCTTTTTGGCAGCACTGCCGGCCGAGTCCTGAACCTGCTGGACAGCTGCGTCCTGCGCGCGCTCGGTCATACTTTTACTGGCGGGTTGTTCGGGAATCGAATTGGATTTGTTGAACTGCTCTTCAGTCTTGAGTTTGTTCAGCACGTCCACGCCACGCACCGCGAGGATGTAGTTGTTATCCACCAGCACACGCACGCCGTCGGACGAGAACCAGATACCGTCCTTGCGCAGCGTGTTGGCGTCGAACGCGACCTTCCAGCGGCTGTCGACGTCGGTGCGGAAGAACGCCGCGATGCCCACATACGAGGCATTCGGGTTCAGCGGCCACTGATCGGTCTGGCCCATGCCAGGCAACAGAATCAGCTCCCGGCTTTCGACCAGGGTGTTGCCCAGAGCCTTTTGCGGATCATCCCAGAGGGTGTCGGCGTTGATCGACTCGAAGCGCTCCAGAGAGGACAGCTGATAAACGCGCACCACCACCGACAGCGGTTTACCGTACTCGTCAGGGTTGAGCTGGTTGCCGCCGTCAGTGGTCAGGATGACCTTTTCGTTGTCACCGAACATCATGTCGCCAGCCCAGGTGTCATCCATGCGCTTGGCGACGCGGTCTGTCACGCCGCAGGCGGACAGAGCCATCATCATTGCCAGAACAGCCAGGCACCTTGCCAAGGCTGGCTTCGAGGAACAATTGCCTTGAAGTCTTTTATTCATCACGTCTTACCTATGGGGTGATCGATCAGGTCAGGGTGTAAGCGAAGTCGCCATCGCTGCCCAGGTCGATGGTCAGGCTCTGAATCGGCTTGTCCTGCGCCATCCGCTCCAGCACCCGCTGAGCGAGCTCCGGCATGAGGGTCTTGGACAGGATGTTGTCGATATTGCGTGCGCCACTGTCGACTTCCGTGCAGCGCGACGCGATAGCCTTGATCAGCGCTTCGTCGTAACGCAGCACCGCCTGATGATTGCGCTCGAAACGCTTGCGGATGCGCTCCAGCTTCAGGCCGACGATGCGTTCCAGAATCGCGTCCTGCACCGGGTAATACGGCACGATGGTCAGGCGCCCCAGGAAGGCCGGTTTGAATACCTGATTCAACTCGTCGCGCAGGCCTTCCACGATGTCATCGGGGGTCGGCTTCTGCTCGGTGTTCAGGCACCACTGCATGATGCGGTCAGTACCGGTGTTGGAGGTGAGGATGATCACGGTGTTACGGAAGTTGATCTCGCGACCTTCGCCATCGTCCAGCACGCCTTTGTCGAAGACCTGGAAAAACAGCTCAAGCACATCCGGGTGGGCTTTCTCCACCTCGTCGAGCAGTACCACGCTGTAAGGCTTGCGGCGCACGGCTTCAGTGAGCACGCCACCTTCGCCATAACCGACGTAGCCAGGCGGTGAGCCTTTCAGGCTGGAGACGGTGTGGGCTTCCTGGTATTCGGACATGTTGATGGTGATGACGTTACGTTCGCCGCCATACAGCGTGTCAGCCAGGGCCAGTGCCGTTTCGGTCTTGCCGACACCGCTCGGGCCCAGCAGCAGGAACACACCGATCGGCTTGTTCGGGTCTTCCATGCGGGCACGGGAAATCTTGATGCGCTTACCGATCTCTTCGAGTGCATGGTCTTGACCCAGCACGCGTTCGCCCAGCAGCGCGGGCAGGCTTTGCACGGTGTCGATTTCGTCGCGCAGCATCTTGCCCAGCGGAATGCCGGTCCAGCCGGAAATCACTTCGCCAATCGTGCCGCCATCGACCAGTGCATGGACCAGCGGTTGCTCGCCTTGCACGCTGGCCAGTTCGGCGCGTACGGCAGCAATCTGCCCGGCATCAGGCTCGCCGCTTTCCGGAACGCTGAGTGCGCCAAGCTTTTCGACCAGTTCCAGCTCGCGCTTCCACTGTTGCTCCAGCGACGCGCGGGTTTCCTGTTCGGCTTTCAGCTCTTCGTGCAGGGCCGTCAGACGGCGAGCGTGGTCGCTGCCCTTGGCGGTTTCCTGCTCCAGTACGGCGATTTCCGCGTTCAGGTTGTCGATGTGACGCTTGCAGTCTTCCAGCGCTCCCGGCTGTGCCGATTGGCCCAGGGCAACGCGTGCGCAAGCGGTGTCGAGCACGCTGACGGCTTTGTCCGGCAGTTGGCGGCCGGTAATGTAGCGGTTGGACAGGCGTACGGCCTGCACCAGCGCTTCGTCCATCACGGTGACCTTGTGGTGCTCCTGCATCTTCGCCAGCAGCCCACGAAGCATGTGGATGGCCTTGTCTTCGTCAGGCTCTTCGACTTTCACGACCTGGAAGCGTCGAGCCAGTGCGGCATCTTTCTCGAAATACTTTTTGTACTCGGCCCAGGTGGTGGCGGCGATGGTGCGCAGCTCGCCACGCGCCAAGGCAGGCTTGAGCAGGTTGGCGGCATCGTTCTGCCCGGCTTGCCCGCCCGAACCGATCAGCGTGTGGGCTTCATCGATAAACAGAATGATCGGGTGCAGGCTGCGTTTGGTTTCTTCGATGACCGACTTGAGGCGGTTCTCGAACTCGCCCTTGACCCCGGCACCGGCCTGCAACAGGCCCAGATCCAGCGTGTGAATGGCGACGCCCTTGAGCACCGACGGCACGTCGCCCTGCACGATGCGCAGCGCCAGGCCTTCCACCACGGCTGTTTTACCGACGCCGGCTTCACCGGTCAGGATCGGGTTGTTCTGGCGGCGGCGGGTCAGGATGTCGACCATCTGCCGCACTTCGAATTCGCGTCCCAGCACCGGGTCAATCCGGCCATCGCGAGCGCTCTGGGTCAGGTTGACGGTGTACTGGTCCAGGGCTGGCGTCTTGCCGTTGCCTTTGGTGGTGGCGCCCGTGCTGGCGTCGGCGTTCGCCAGTGGCTTGCTCAGCTTGGTCTCGGGGCTGCCCTCGACCAGTGCGCTCATGTTCAGGCGCAGGTCGTCAGCGTTGATCTTCTCCAGCTCCGGCGCCGAGCCGATGACCACGCGACGCAGTGCATCGTCATCCAGCAAGGCCTGCACAAGATGGCCGGTACGGATCTGTGACTGACCGAACTCGATCGATGCCAGCACCCAGGCCTGCTCGATCATGCGCGTGATGTGCGGCGAGAGTGCAGGCGTCCGCGTGTTGCCTTTCTTGAACGTCCCCAGCGCAGTGACCAACTGTGCCTGCAGGCGATCAGGCACCACATCGTAGTGGCGCAGGATCACTGGCAGATCGTTGTCGTTGTTATCGAGCAATTGCAGCAGCAAGTGCTCGACTTCAACGTCGTAATGGTTCTCCGACAGGCACAGCGCAGCAGCGCTTTCAGTGGCAGTGCGGCTCGTTTCGTTCAGCTTGGCGAACAGGGACTTCAGGTTCACAGGGAGACCCCATCAAAAGGAATATGGAAAACGGCGCAACGGGAAGGCTCCACGTCGACACCGGGGCGTTTGAGCCAGCCAAGCCAGCCCAGCGATACATTGCCTTGGCGACCCAGACGGGCCACGGGTACAGCTTCGCGCTTGAGCTTCGGCGCAATCTGGAAGTCCAGTTCGGCACCGATGTAAAAACGCACCAGTTCAACAAGCTTCTGGTAATCCTCGGTGCCCGGCTGAAAACGCTGGTAATCGGCCAGTTCCAGAGGACCCATTTCGATACGTACACACGACTGGTAATCCCAGACGCGATTGCCGGCCACAGCGCTTTGCCCCAGCACTGCATTCTTGCGGCCCAACTGCGTGCACTGGCTGCTGTCGAGCTTCAGCCAGCGTCCGGCGAATTGCTGGATCTTGAACGGCAGCGAGAAGTAAAAACTCAGCATGACCTCAAGGTTCAGGGCGTTGCGCGGCTTCTGCGCGAACATCCCCGAGAAGTAGCTGAACAGTTCGCGGCGCAGCGGAGACTCGCCCTTGTCGAATTTCTGTTTCAGGCCTTCTGGACCGAAACCCACCAGGTTGAGCAGATAACGGTCGAAGTTCGAGGTGCCGTTGCGCTCGTACTCGATGTAAAACTTGTACTTCTGCCACGCCTCGTAAAACAGCGTGGTCATGCGATGCGAAAAAATATCCAGAAACGCATGTGCAGCGTCGTCTCGATACTGAATATGTCGGTCGATCAATAGCTCGGTGTACGGGCGCGGCAGCACGCCCGAAGGACCGACCAGGCCCATGAACGTGACCTGCACTTCGGACAGCGGCAAACCTGCCGCCGAGAGCTTGCCTTCGCGTTCGAACTGCAGGTCGCTGACTTCACTGGCCGGGAAGTTCAGCGACAGCTGCGAACGAAAGCGCAGAGGGTCTTCGTGCGGCCTGGTTTCCAGGTCCATACGCCCGTTCCTGCTGTAGTGCAGGCGAAGCAAACGCACCAACTGGAAAAATTCGAATCGGTGCGGCTCAGCCCTTGCCTGGTCGATCAGACCAGGGGTTGATCGCCTGTTCGCGGGGGCCATTGGACCACTCTCTTTTCGCGCTGCAAGGTGCGAAGGGTTAATTGGGTAAAGCTGTTCATCGAGCAGTACTGACCAAAGAAGTGATCAAGCACCATGCCGAACAGGAACACGCCACTGCCGGTGTACTGGCTTTCATCGAACTTCAGCGTGATGCCGACGCCGCGCACGAAGTTCGGCCGCGGATGGCCGATGCGTGCCACGACCGGCTCGCTGCTCACCGAAACGATCCCGTTGATCTGCTTGCGGATCGCCGACACGTTGCGGTAGTTGTAAAGCGACAGCAGCTCCAGCAGCACCTCGCGTCCCTTGGAAACCAGCGACATGTGGTTGAGTGACAGGTGCGAAATAAGCCGCCATATCACGCCGTTGCCCAGCGGCACGCGCACCGTCGCCGTCGGCTTGCGCAGGCAGCGGATGTCCTTGATCACCGAGTTCGACGGAATGTTGAAATCGCCGCGCTCGCCGCCAAAAGGCAGCATCAATGGCAGGTCGCGATTGCTGCACGTCAGACGGATACTGAGCGTGTCATTGTTGGAATCGATCAGTTCCAGATCCCGATCCACGACCCGGATGAACATGTTCGAGCCATCGCTTTGCCGGCTCTGCGTAGGGCGGCGCCGAGCGATCCAGAAACTCTGCCCCGGGCCTTGATCGCCACGTGGTTCGAAGAACGGATGGCAGGTGCCGACCTGGTCATTGCCATTGATCTTCTTCACCCGCCGCACGCGATCGATCGAGACCACTTCGGCGGAGCTTTGCAGGCGCACATCCGGCGTGACAGCGTATTCATGCTGGACGTGGGTCAGCTTGATCGGCTCGGCCTGCTGGCGGAACAGGTTGATGATCGGCGTGCAGTTGAGCTTGAAATTGTTGCGGCTGACGTTCTGCGTCAGGCGCGCCAGACGGTCCGTCAGGTCGTAGTCGGAAAAGTAGAAATTGATCTCCACTTTGGCGATCTCTTTGCCCGCCAGAATGCGCGCAAAGCCCGACAGGTCGAAGAACATGAACTTGTCCGGGAAGGTGAAGTACTCGTGCAGCAACCGGTAACCCAGAAACGAGCGCTCCGAGTAATCCACCAGCCCTTCATCCAGACCGTAACCGACAGATTTCAAGGCACCGGCTGGCAGCACCACTTCGCGAGTGCGGCCTTCGTCTTCGAAGGTCAGCGTGGCCTTGGCCAGGTTGTTGAACAGCAGCTCATACAGTTGGTGCATGAGCGTGCTTTCGCCATCGAGGAAGAAGCGCAGGCTGTCCATCTCCATCTTGCCGAACAACACGTCGGAGGTGGCCGTCAGACCAATGCGCAGACGCGCAATCAGGTCTGCGCTGTGGCCGTTGAACGCCGAGCGTTCCATTTCGATGAACGACGCGCTCTGCACGGCAATCGGCCATAACTCGACCGGGTAGCACGTCCGGAACTTGCACACGATGCCATCCACCGGATTGGCATGCAGTTCGGTGTGTCGTGCCACACGATAGGACTCGGTGACCTTTTCCTGCTTGCCCATGTTGAACTCGACGATGGACATCGACGGGGTAGGGCGCAGGTAATGCGGGTACAGCACCTCGAGGAACGACTCGACGATTTCCGGAAACTCATCATCGAGTTTCTTGTGCACGCGCGCCGACAGGAACGAGAACGCCTCGATCAGGCGCTCGGTATGCGGGTCCTCGCAGTTGTCGCCCTCAATCAGCAGTCGCGAAGCGATCTTCGGATATTGAGCGGCAAATTCCTGGCCCAGAAAGCGCAGGTGCGAGAGTTCCTTCTCGTAATAGGGCAGCAGATCGTCGAGCATCAGTTGAGGTTCTGCACTTTGTATTCCTGAGTGTTGACCTGCAGCACGGCGTCAAAAGAAACCTGACGCGAAATGTCCTGCAGACGCAGTACTGCGTCCACACGAAAAGTCAGCATGCGTTGGCCGGTCTGTTGTGCAAGCAACTGGACTTTCACGCTGCGAAAGCGTCGGTCGCCCACCGAGATGGCCTTTTCCAGCTGGCGCTGGATCAAAAGACGATCCTGTGGGTCGAGCACGCTTCTACTGGTGAAGTCGGGCATACCGTAGTCGAGGATGGTGCCGCTCAGATTGGCGAAACCTTCCAGCTCGTTAGCGACCAGAGACTGGCGAGTGTTCACCAGAATCTCCAGGTCACGAACGATGCTGGCCTTGTAATCGGCCAGCGAGCTCAACCGTTGCGATGACGATTCCACGGATTGATGTGGACGATCGTCGAGCAATCGATCCAGCAATGAAGGCAACAGCTTGTGTTGACTACTCATGTTGCCTCCCTGGCTAAGTGTTGGATCAGCCGCGAGTCGATTGCGGCAATTCGGCGACCAGACGCAGCGATGCCGTCAGTTCATCCAGTTGGTAATGCGGACGCAGGTAAGTCACGGCCTTGTAGACGCCAGGCTTGCCAGGAACTTCGAACACTTCGGCACGCGCTTCGCGCAGCGGGAACTTGGCCTTGGCTTCCTGGCTGGCGGTGTCATCCAGCAACACGTAGCTGGACAGCCACTTGTTGAGGAACAGCTCGACATCCTTGCGCGATGCAAAACTGCCGATCTTGTCGCGCATGATCGCTTTCATGTAGTGAGCGATACGCGAGGTCGCGAAGATGTATTGCAGTTGCGCCGACAGACGCGCGTTGGCGTTGGCAATGTCGGTGTTGTACTGCTTCTGCTTCTGGGTCGACTGGGTGCCGAAGAACGCGGCGTAGTCGGTACCTTTGCAGTGCACCAGCGGAATGAAGCCGAGGTCCGACAGCTCCTTTTCGCGACGGTCGGTGATGGCGATTTCAGTCGGGCATTTGAGCGCGATTTCACCGTCATCGGTCTTGAAGGTGTGCGTCGGCAAGCCTTCGACCAGACCACCGCCTTCCACACCACGGATCGCCACGCACCAGCCGTAGCGGGAGAACGCATCGGTCACACGGGTGCCCAGCGCATAGGCAGCGTTCATCCACAGATATTTATTGTGGTCACGGCCATCGACGCTTTCGACGAAATTGAATTCTTCGACGGGCGTGGTATCCGGGCCATACGGCAGGCGACCCAGCACGTGCGGCAGGGTCAGGCCGACATAGCGGGAGTCTTCAGAAGCGCGGAACGACTTCCACTTGGCGTATTCGACCGTGTCGAAGATCTTCGCCAGGTCGCGAGGGCCGGCCATGTCGGTGAACGAGTCCCAACCGAACAGCTCAGGCGATGCAGCCGAGATGAACGGTGCGTGAGCGGCGGCTGCCACGTGGGAGATCTCTTCCAGCAGGTACATGTCTTCCGGGTTGCGGTTGAACTCGTAGTCACCCAGCAACATGCCGAACGGTGCACCACCGAAGGTGCCGTACTCTTCTTCGTAGATCTTCTTGAACAGTGCGCTCTGGTCGAATTCGGACGACGCCTTGAGGTCTCGCACGAGGTCTTTTTTCGACGCGTTGAGCAGGTGAATCTTCAGCGTGGTGCTGGTCTCGGTCTGGTCAACCTGATACTTCAGGCCGCGCCAGGACGCTTCCAGTTGCTGAAACTCACTGGCGTGCATGATTTCGTTCATTTGCTCGGAGAGCATCGAATCGATCTCGGCGATGCGCGCGTCGAGCACGGCAATCAGGTCCTTGCTTGGCGTCATTTCGCCTTCAAGTACCTGGGCCACCAGTTCGCCGATCAGATCGCGGGTACGGGTGCGCTCGGTTTCGGAGCGTGCAACGCGGCTTTCGGAAATGATGCTGTCGAGCAGGGAAGATTGCGGGGCGAAGTTTTCAACTTCAACCAGAGCGCTGTCCTGCTGAGTCACGGGTTGCTTATCGGTCATCGTCAGGCTCCTCCTTACTCTTTGCTGTCGGTGGCAGGAACGGCGGCTTCACGGCCGAACTCCTTGCCCAGGGTTTTCAGCTTTTCAGTGTTCTGCAACACGTCCATCAGCAGTTCTTCCAGCTTGTCGTTGCCACCCATCTTGTTACGCAGGTCAGCCAGCTTGTTGCGCACTTCCAGCAGCTTGCGCAGCGGCTCGACCTGACGCACGACGTTCTGCGGCTCGAAGTCTTCCAGCGCATTGAAGTTCAGCTCGACACCGAGTTGGGTCCCGTCTTTTGCCAGGGTGTTGTCGACGCGATACGCCAGGCGCGGCTTGATGCCTTTCAGGACGCCATTGAAATTGTCGCGGTCGATGAAGATGAACTTGCGATCCTTGAGCTTGGGCAGCGGCTCCAGCGGGTTGCCGGAGAAATCGCCCAGAACGCCTACAACGAATGGCAGCTCTTTCTTTTCCTGAGCATCGCCGATGTCCACGTCGTAAGTGATATGGACCCGAGGCGCGCGAACGCGGTCAAGTTTGTGCTGGGTACTTTCCTTCTTCGCCATCGTCATCTCCTGTGCGAGCAACTCGCTGCAAGTCGTTTGCGTACCGGGCCTGTGGCAGGCCGGGCGCGATTAGAGTCCTTCAATCGTCAGCAGCAGACGCTGACGGATTTCATCGTTCATTTCCAGAATGTTTTCGTGTCCGACCAATTCTTCGAAACTGGTATTGCCTGCGATCTGCGTGCTGTTGCGAATCACCGATTCATCCGGCAATTCTGATCGCACCGGTGAGCTGATCACGCAGAACGGCAGGTCGCCGAAGTCTTTCAATCGCTCGAAACTGACCGGGAAGCGCAGCCCTTCGAACAGCCTGCTCATGCCCGGCGACTTGCTCAGGCAGTAGAACAGCACCAGATAATGCACAACGTAGCGATACAGCTCGGCGCTGCTGCGATTCGGGTCTTTGATGACCTTGCGAAACTGCGCCAGATCGAACGAGTTGAAGCCCACCACCCAACGCACCGGACTGGTGATGCGAATGGTCTGCCCGCTTTGTGACAACACCATGTCGTATTCGAGCGGGAACAGCTCGGGCGTCGTGCTGATCAGGTTCAGGGGCACTTCCAGTTCATTGACCAGCTTGAACGGCTCTGCCGAAGCAATGCGGTCATAGAGCTCCTTGAGCTCTTTGAAATGGTGCTGAGTCTCGCGGCCGCTGCTGCGCTGCGCACCCTGCAGGTATTCACCGAAGAATGTCTGCGGGCGTATCAACAGCGCGAGGGTCGACAGATAGTCGGACGCCTGCACCTTGAGCGCGTCGGAGATAGCGCGCGTCTGCTTGCGCAGCTTTATCAATGCTTCTATATCGAACGTCTGAGTCATCGGTACATCGTCCTTGAACCCTTCACGACCGTTTCCCGGATCAGACCGGGGACGGGGAAAAGTTGCGAATTTCTCGACTGCACACCTGCTCATGAAGTGGTTTTGCCATGTGTGTCACTGCGAGACACACCGCCACAATGAGGGAGGAGTTCGTGCTGGCATATAGATGTCGTCTAGCCAGCAGTGTGGTCTATGGCACTATTTTTAGTAGGAAAGTTCCTACAGACGGTGGATATTTTCTCGGTTTCGTTACAGTAAGCAATGATGACTATGAGCCATCATTGTATTGAATTTCACCCATAATGTAACTGTAAGTGTTGATTTCAAAGGGCTTTGGGGTGGTATTTGGATCCGATCAGGGGGGTAAATTAAGCTTAGAAAGATGAACTTATTTGCAGGTTTTCCAAGCTCTGAAGAGGGTAAATGTACGGACTCGCCTTACAGGCGTTTTTTTCTGGATGGGGAATGATGGCACTGCGAGCGCTGAGGCGCACGAATCCAGGTGGGTCGACACAGGTCAGGCGGGTAGCTTTGTTACATCATTTTGCAAATCAGGGTATAACGCCGCCAGCGCCCTCACGCGTGTACTCGAGCAACGGCAGGGCGCATGCACGCAGACGCCAAAGGCGTTTTGCCTGACGGACCTAGTGCGCGCTAAGGACAGCCAGCGGCGACGCACCTCTATGAGCCTTGCCTCATGAAAATCTACAAGCTCATTGCTGTACTCATCCTGCTCCCTCTGGGCCTGAACCTCATCGGTGTCTGGCAGTTGCAGCGCAGTGTCGAAAACACCGAGCGCCTGACCGAGATCCAGGCCGACCTTGCGCATGCCCGTCCCTATTTCGAAAGGCTTGCCAGGTCGCCCGACGCCCTCACGCGAACGATGGATATGGACGGAGAAAACATCACCCTCAAGGAGGCTCTGTCGCGTCTCCATGAGGCAGAGCAGGGCCTCGATTTCGTAGTGGTGCTGGGCAGTGTCACTATTTGGCTGGCACGCGCCGTCATCGCGCTGTGCCTGCTGGCGGCTCTGGTCGGCGGCATCGGGCTGGCAGGGCTCAACTGGGCCGGCGCACGCGCACGTCAATCCCGCGAGCGATTGCTGCACACCTTCAGCAGGGTCAGGCGGATTCTGCCGTTCGTCCTGGTGGGGCACATTGTTGCCATGGGCGCGGCGGTGTCTGCAATCCTCTGTTTCGAAGCCCTGGGCCTGTGGCATGTGGGGCGCATGTCCGCGGGCGAACTCAAGCTGATCATCGTCGTGCTGATGCTGGTCGCTGCGTGCCTGTATTCGATCTGGCGGATGGGCAAGCAGTTGGGCGTCATGCTGCACATGTTCGAGCCCACCGTGATGCAGGTTCTGGGGCAGCAGGTCACGCCTGAAGAGGCACCGGTGCTCTGGGCCTATGTTCGCGATCTGGCCGAACGGCTTGGCGCGCTGTCACCTGATCACATCGTGCTGGGCATGACCGAAGGCTTCTACGTCACCTCGAGCGATGTTTCCCTTCTGCCGTCCGACGCCGTGCTCAAGGGGCGAACTCTGCATGTGCCGATCCTGTACCTTGGGCTGATCGATGCCGCTGAAACGAGTGCAGTGATTGGTCACGAACTGGCGCATTTCGCTGGTGAAGACACCGAGTACAGCCTGCGCTTTCTGCCGATCTACGACGGCATCGGTCGCAGCCTGGGGGTGATCGCTGAAAACATGATGGTCAGCGGGTGGCTACAGCGCACCATTCTGCGTCCGGCGTTCATGCTGGGCATGTATTTCATGGAAAGCTTCGATCACGCGGTCAATCACTGGAGCCGCGTGCGTGAGCTGGCCGCCGATGCCGCGGGGGCGAGTCTGGCAGGCAATACGTCGGCTGCCTCGGCGCTGGTGCGCATTTCGGCCATCGACCCGCTTTTGCAGGAGCGGATCTACACGCATATCACGCGGGCCACCAACCCAAGGCGCGGAGAGGTGTTTACCAAGGATCTGCCGAACAGCGTGCTGCACGAGCTGGCCGGCAAGACATTCACGCTGCCTGACGAAGAAATGGCCGTCCAGCTGCTGCATCCCTCGGATACGCACCCGTCAAACGGCGAACGTATCGCCGCGCTGCAGGTTGCTGCCGACGAGGCGATCCGCAGCGGCACCCGGCCGGTAGTGGCGGCCCAGGCGCGCGCCGCGATGGACCATTACTTCGTTAATCCCCAGGCACTGCGCACCCGTCTTACCAAGGACTTCATCAAGCATCACGTGACAAATGATGCTGAGGTGGTGACCGAACTGCGTGCCCGCGCGAAAACGGTAAGCGGTGATGTCGTTCTGCATGAGGGCGCTCGCCTGCGGGGGCTGTTGCTAACACTATTCCTCGCCCCTCTGCTGGGGCTGGGTATTTATCTGATAGCCGAAGCGCTGTCATTTCCCCAGGGGCTGACCGAGAAGCGCAACTCTATGCTGATAGCGGGCGGCATCTTGGCGGCGTTCATGCTGACGCTGCTGCCATTTGCGCTGCGCATGTGTCTGCGTGCTGACAAGACCGCTCTGCTGCTCACGCCCGATCACTTTGTCTTCGCAAACCTGAAGTCCCCCGTCCCGATCCAGCACATCGCTGATTTTGAGCTGAATGTGGCCTATGGCACGTTTCTGACCCTGCATCTGCAAGACGATGCGCCTTTACCCGAGCGAGTCTCACGTTCGTTTTCTGCGCCGAATGCAAAAGTGTTCAGGAAAAAACGCCGGGTACTTCTGGCGCTGGCGCGGTTCAGCCGGGACGGCAAAAAGCTCAAGCCAGACGAGCTTGGTGAGTTGATTGCGGATTACGTCAATGCGGGTACTGCACGACACTTGCTGCAAGAGCGCTTCGAGCAGGGTAAGCGTTAAGCGGTTGGCTGTGAGCGGGGCGGCGTACGGCGCAAAGCTTTTCTGCAGGCAACAAAAAACCCGCCGAAGCGGGTTTTTCCAAGACCATCCCGACTTCCTGTCGGACGCCTCCGAGGCGATGGTCGATCATCCTTGATCCGGGTGAACTCCTGTTCACCCCTTGATGGATCCAATACTACGGAGCGCGAGCCGGGTCGGAAATAGCCAAGTTCCTCCAGCGCGTGTAAGCCTTTCGCTATACCTCATGGGCTCAGCTTCGAACGGGTCTTTGGAGAGCAGGAAATCTGGCGTCAGGAAAAATCTTGAGGTGGTTTGACTGCTGGAGGCAAAAATCGCAGGCAATAAAAAACCCGCCGAAGCGGGTTTGTACCAAGACCATTCCAACTCCCTGTCGGCTGCCTTCCCGGCGATGGTCGATCGTCCCTGATCCTGGCGAACTCCTTGTTCGCCAGTTGTTGGATCCAATCTTACGGCTCTGACTGCAGCTGCAAAATAGCCATTCACTTCATTGCGTGTAAGCCTTTGGCTATACATGTGTCCGTTTTTGCGGATTCTCAGAGGCTCGGCCATGCAGCGGGAAAGTAGAAAACACCGTTGAAACTGCTGTGCCAGAAGCGCGCAGCCCTGTTTTCAAGGTGAGAAATTCGTGGTCACCTCACAATAGCGCTGCTGGGCGTTTTTACTGTCCTCGTCGCGGTTTCTTGCCGCGCGTTTGGTCCACTCTTGGCACTGTTCTCTGAAGTTGACCGCTGCCGCCTTGCGACACTCGCGCCGTTCGAATGAACGAATAGCGAAGTTTTCGCAGACGCTGTCGCCATCGATCGTGTTGCCGTAAATCCGCCACTGCGCGCGGTAGCGGTTTCTGCCGTCCGCTTCGCGTATGGAGGCTGTCGCGACGCTGTAAGGCTTGGAAGAACGAGCAGAATTGCGTGAAGCATTGGCCTTGAAATCGGCCATCATGTAGTCGGCAGACACCATGCCTGTTGCCGATTCTGCCTGAGCGGGGCGAGGAACCTGGCCGAATCGACAGTTCGCCACCGCTTCATCGATGACGTTGCCGTTTTTCATGCAGTCATCCAAGGGCTGCACGGGGGCGGGCGGCGCCACAGTGGCCGCGATCGGCACAAGCTCTGCGGTTTTTCGAATCTGCGCGGGCGCAGGATCGGCTGCGGCTACGGATTGCGCCTCGGCCTCGACTGTCTCGGGTTCAGGTACGGACTGCACAACAGGCGGTACTGCCAGCGCTTTGGGACCTCTCGCATGTGAGGTGATCAGTCCGGCGACGCAGGCTGCAGCAATAAGGCACGCCAGCCACAGGCCATAAGGGCGTGAGCGGCGAGGCGTATCGACGCGCTTGCGGCGTGGATGCGAGCCCAGCACCACATCGACCTGACCGGGCACGAGGCGCTGAATGCGGATGATCCCGTCGTCCTCGGGTTGCTGTAGGGAATCCATTCCTGCTCCTGATCAAGCGATGTTCGGTGGTGATATTACAATGATATCGGCCGGTGGGTAGAGTTTCTGCAACGCTTTGGTGCTATGTGCATCAGGCCTGGCGCGTTAAGGTTGAGGCCGTTTTTTGACTGATGGATGGAACGCGAATGCACCAGCGTCTCGAACAGGTATTCGGCTACACACAGTTCCGGCCGGGGCAGGAGGCTGCCATCAGTGCGGTACTGGCCGGACGCTCGGCTGCGGCGATCTTTCCGACAGGTTCGGGCAAGTCGCTATGTTACCAATTGCCTGCCCTGATGTTGCCGCATTTGACGCTGGTGGTGTCGCCGTTGCTGGCGCTGATTCAGGATCAGCTTGCCTTCCTGCACCGCCACGGTATCTCGGCGGCGAGCATTGATTCGGCGCAGAGCCGCGACGAGATCGCTGATGTGATGGCGCGCGCACGCTCCGGCGAGCTGAAGATTCTGATGATCTCGGTCGAGCGCCTGAAGAACGAGCGTTTCCGCAATTTCATCGCTCAAGTACCGATTTCCTTGCTGGTGGTCGACGAAGCGCACTGCATCTCGGAGTGGGGGCATAACTTCCGCCCCGACTACCTGAAGCTGCCGGACTACCAGCGCGAATTCAACATCCCTCAGACATTGCTGCTGACCGCCACGGCGACCCCGCAAGTCATCATCGACATGCAGGACAAATTCGCCATCGCCCCCGAGGATGTCATCACCACCGGTTTCTACCGCGCCAACCTGCACCTGTGGGTCAAGCCGGTCAGTGGCCGTGACAAAAGACGCCTGCTGGTGGAGTGGCTCCACGAGCGTCGCGGGCAGCCGACCATCGTTTACGTGACCCTGCAAAAGACAGCCGAACACATCGCCGCTCACCTGGAACAGCATGGCCTGCCCGCCAGCGCCTACCATGCCGGGCTGCCCAATGATCAGCGCGAGTCGATCCAGAAGCAGTTCATGGGCGGCCATCTGAACTGCATCGTGGCGACCATCGCGTTCGGGATGGGCATCGACAAGAGCGACATTCGCAACGTGGTGCATTTCGACCTGCCCAAATCCATCGAGAACTACAGCCAGGAAATCGGTCGGGCCGGGCGTGATGGTGCTGCTTCGGATTGTCTGGTGCTGGCCAACCGCGACAGTCTCAACGTGCTGGAGAACTTCGTGTACGGCGATACGCCGGAGCGCGAGGGGATTGCTAGTGTGCTGGAGGATCTGCTTGGGGCGCGTCATGACGGGCAGTGGGAATTTCTGCTCGGGCCGCTCGCCGACCTCAGCAATATTCGTCAATTGCCGCTGAAGACCCTGCTGGTGCAACTGGAACTGCGCGGGATCATTGCGCCGCGCTACGCGTATTTTGCCGAGTACCGCTTCAAGTTTCTGCTTCAGCCGCAAGACCTGATGGCGCGTTTCGAGGGGGAGCGACGCGAGTTCGTTCAAGCCCTGATCGACACTTCACACCGAGCAAGGACCTGGGCCACCGTCGATTTCGAGGCGATGTACCAGCAATACGGCGCCGAGCGCGGGCGGGTGGTCAAGGCGCTGGATTACTTTCAGGAAAAAGGCTGGATCGAGCTTGAAAGCAAACAGATGACCGAGGTTTACAACCTGTTGCGCAGCGACTTTGATGCACAGGCCTTGAGCATCGAATTGCACGATTATTTCGCTCATCACGAAGCCACTGAAGTTGCGCGCATTCACACCATGCTGGATGTGTTCGCCAGTGACCAGTGCCTGATCCATCGGCTGGCGCGGTACTTCGGTGATCACAATGCGCCGGAGCGCTGTGGGCATTGCTCGGTCTGCCTTGGCGAAGTCGCCCACCTGCCCGAACCACCCGCGTTGGAGCCCCTGGCGAATCGGGACTTTCAGCACCTGTGCAGCGAGTTTATCCACAAGCACCAGGACTATACCGGCCAGCGGCCCAGCGCTGACTGCCTGACGCGTTTTCTGTGTGGCATCAGCGTGCCGCTGTTCACCAAGCTCAAAGCCCGCGCCACCACCGGGTTTGCGGTGCTGGAGGACTATCCGTACGCACAGGTCAGGACGTGGGTGCAGGCCATGGCTGGCAACTGACTACACGTACAAAGTGATCTGACCAAGGGGACGATGCTCTGCATCCAGTCCTGAACCTGCATTGCGACAGACAAGTGAAAACCGGCCGCTAAAGAGCGGCCGGTTTTTTGTGCTTCAGCAACTGACGGTGGTATCAGTCACGATGACGGCGATGGCCGTGGTGCTTCGGGCGATGGCCATGATCACGGCCACCACGATAACGACGATCATCGCTGCGGCTTTCGTTGCCCATGTAGTTGCCGAGTGCAGCACCGCCGCCGCCACCTACCGCCGAGCCGACCAGGCTGCCGGTGTTGCCGCCGACGCTGCGACCCAGCACGTTACCGCCCGCAGCGCCCAGACCGCCGCCAATGGCTGCTTCTGTACGGTTGCGACGGTCTGCGCCTACAGCGCCACCGGCTGCGCCGCCGACACCTGCGCCAATTGCTGAACCAGTGCTGCCGCCGATCTGCTGACCGACGACCGAACCGAGTACCCCACCCAATGCTCCGCCTACGCCTGACTCAAGGTTGCCTGCAGACGCCGCACCGCTGATCAAGGTAAGAGACAACAACAGTATCGAGGAATACTTCATGTATGGAATCTCATAGGGATGACGGCGCGATCTTGGTGTCAAGTGAAGAATGTAGCAATGCAATTCCGACGAGTAACACGATTGCCACACAAACTGCTAAGTTATTGTTTTGGCTAAGGAACTTAAGTCGGAAATGAGAGTCTGAGGTTACTTGCGAAAGGCCCGTTTCCAGAGAAACGGGCCTTTTTTGTGGGCGTCTTTCAGGGACGTTAGAGGATGCGTGCCGACTCTGCAGAGCGCTCGAGGCGGATGGCAACGAACTTCGAGGTCGGCGTGCTGCTGCCATCGCCCACGCTTTCCAGCGGCACCAGCGGGTTGACCTCTGGGTAGTAGGCGGCAGCCTGACCGGCCGGAATATCGAATGGCAGCAACGTGAAGCCTTTGACGCGGCGCTCGCGGTTATCGCTCCAGATCGAAATCAGGTCCGCCTTCTGCCCCGGCTGGAAGCCCAGACGGATGATGTCGGCTTCGTTGACGAACAGCACGTCACGCTGACCTTTGACGCCGCGATAGCGGTCGTCCAGGCCATAGATGGTGGTGTTGTACTGATCGTGTGAGCGCATGGATTGCATGATCAGGTCCGGGATCTGCCCGGTTGAACTGACGTGTTCATTGATCAGAGTCAGCGGCAGCGCATTGGACTTGAAGTTGGCGCGGGTCGACGCAGTGTTCCAGCGACGTGCGCCAGCAGCGTTACCCAGGTAGAAGCCGCCCGGGTGCTTGACGCGCTCGTTGAAATCCTTGAAGCCGGGGATGGTGTCGGCGATCAGGTCGCGAATACGGTTGTAGTCCTCGACCAGCCACAACCAGTCCACAGGCGCCTTGCCCAGCGTAGCGTTGGCGATACCGGCGATGATCGCAGGCTCGGAACGCATTTGCTTCGAGGACGGCTTCAACTGGCCGTTGGAGGCGTGAACCATGCTGAACGAATCTTCCACGGTGACGGCTTGTGGGCCGTTGGCCTGGATGTCGATGTCGGTACGGCCGAAGCACGGCAGGATCAGCGCGTCCTTGCCGTGGAACAGATGGCTGCGGTTCAGCTTGGTGCTGATCTGTACGGTCAGGTCGCAATTGCTGAGGGCTTCGGCAGTGCGATGGCTGTCCGGGGTGGCCTGAGCGAAGTTGCCGCCCAGCGCGATGAACACCTTGGCGCGACCTTCGGCCATGGCGTGAATGGCTTCGACGACGTTGTGACCATTTTCGCGGGGTACTTTGAACTGGAAGCGTTTTTCCAAGGCATCGAGCAGGAACACCGGTGGGCGCTCGTTGATGCCCATGGTGCGGTCACCCTGCACGTTACTGTGACCGCGCACCGGGCACAGGCCGGCACCCGGACGGCCGATGTTGCCGCGCAGCAGCATCAGGTTGGCGATTTCCTGGATGGTCGGCACCGAGTGACGGTGCTGGGTAATCCCCATCGCCCAGCACATGATTACGTTCTTGCCTTTGGCGTACATGCGTGCCGATTGCTCGATGTCGCTCAGCGGCAGGCCGGATTGCTCGACGATCGAGTCCCAGGACGTGTCATCGATGGCGGCCAAGTATTCGAGCACGCCTTCGGTGTGTTCGTTGAGGAACGCGTGGTCGAACACCGACGGTGCGTTGTTGGCCTGCGCCTCGCGCTCCCATTGCAGCAGGAACTTGGCCATGCCGCGCAACAGCGCCATGTCGCCACCCAGGGCAGGGCGGAAGTAGGCGGTGTTGGTCGGGCGGTCGCCGTTGGTGAGCATTTCGACCGGGTGTTGCGGATGCTGGAAACGCTCCAGGCCACGCTCTTTGAGCGGGTTGACGCACACCACCTGGGCGCCGCGCTGGACCGCTTCACGCAAAGGCTCGAGCATGCGCGGATGGTTGGTGCCGGGGTTCTGGCCGAGGACGAAGATGGCATCGGCGTGTTCGAAATCCTCGAAGGTCACGGTGCCCTTGCCGACGCCGACGCTTTGCGACAGCGCTACGCCACTGGCCTCGTGGCACATGTTCGAGCAGTCAGGGAAGTTGTTGGTGCCATAAGCGCGCACGAACAGCTGATACAGGTACGCCGCTTCGTTGCTGGCGCGGCCGGAGGTGTAGAACTCGGCCATGTTCGGGCTGGGCAGGTTCTTCAGGTGCTTGGCGATCAGCGCAAACGCGTTGTCCCAGCTGATCGGCTTGTAACGGTCGGTTTCCGCGTCATAGCTCATCGGCTCGGTCAGGCGGCCCTGATACTCGAGCCAGTAATCGCTCTGCTCCATCAACGAGCTGACGCTGTAGCGGGCGAAGAAGGCCGGGTCGACACGACGCTTGGTCGCTTCCCAGTTCACCGCCTTGGCGCCGTTCTCGCAGAACTTGACCATGCCGCTTTCCGGCGAATCACCCCACGCACAGCCCGGGCAGTCGAAACCGCCGTTCTGGTTGGTCTTGAGCATCATGCGCAGGTTCTTCAGCGCGTTGTCACTGCCCAGCCAGTGTTGCGTCACGCTGATCAGTGCGCCCCAGCCGCCTGCCGCACCTTTGTACGGCTTGTAGCGGGGGGTTGGTGTCTTGTCGGCTTGATGATGAGTGCTCACGCTTGAATCTCCATCGCAGGGCTATAGACCCGCGGCGCACTTTTCTGCGGCAGGTGAATTAGATTGAGGTTGTGACGGCGGGCCCATTGCAGGGCCAAGCCGGTGGGCGAAGACAGGCTGACGAGGGTCTGGATGCCGGCGCGCAATACTTTCTGAATCAGTTCCAGGCTGCAGCGGCTGGTCACGATGGCGACGCCGCCTGCCAAGGGGATGTCCTGACGGATCAATGCGCCGATCAGCTTGTCCAGCGCGTTGTGGCGGCCGATGTCTTCACGTCCCAGCAACAGTTGGCCGTTACCGTCCATGAACACCGCCGCATGTACGGCGCCGCAATGGCGGCCGAGCGGCTGGAACTCGCCGATGCGCTGACGCAGGCCTTCCAGCCATTCGATCGGGGGCAGGGGCGCGCCGGGCAGCGCCTTCAGGTCAGGCAGTGCCTGCTCGACGGCTTCAACGCCACACAGTCCGCAACCGCTGGTGCCAGCCAGTTGCCGACGCTGCTGCTTGAGTTCCCAGAACGCGCGGCTGGCGATCTCGACCTCGGCCTGCATCGCCGAGCCGCAACCACTGATTTTGAAGTCGTAGATTTCGTCATGCGAGGCAATGATGCCGCTGCCCAGGCTGAAGCCGACGATAAAGTCTTCCAGATCAGTAGGGCTGACCAGCATGACCGCCTGGCTGATGCCGTTGTAGGCAATCGCCAGCGCCACTTCTTCAGCAAGTTCGTTACGTGCAGAGTCCGTGCCCTCGAGATTCGAGTAGCTGTAAGACTGGCTTGCTTCGGGGGCTGGCGTAGCAAAGGACGCCGAGCTGACCTTGCGCGTAACGGGCATGGGCTGAAATACCGGCAGAATGACATCTGCAAGACTAGGCCCGTTATTGGAAATCGTCTAATCGCTAGTGCTGATGTCCCGATAGATGACGTCGATCAACGCTCTAGCGCGGTATTTCTGCTACCAGTGCAAAGCAGGCTTCAGCCAGTGCCGAACGTGGCGCACTGCGGCGCATGATCAACCCCAGCCGGGCCAAAGTCCGGGAGTCGGCAATCGGATGCAGGCGCAAATGTTCGGTGAGCGTTTCCAGACCGCCATCCAGCGGCATGATCGCGCAGCAAAAACCGCCATGTACGGCTTGCAGCAACTGATGAACGGCATCGGTTTGTATCAGCGGATTGGGTTGCAGGCCGCGGCTATGGAAGTTGTGATCGATCGACTGCCGAAAATGCATGCCGCTGGTCAGCATGCCCAGTGGCAGCTCGACCAGATCGGCCCAGCTCAAGGGATCGTCGCCAAACGTGAAGTGCCGACGGTCGTACAGCAGGCCCATGCGCGTGTCGTCCAGGGTCAGCGAATCGAAACGCTCATTGTCCAGACGTTCCAGGTACGAGACGCCCAGATCGATACGATTGCTTGCCAGTTGTTCCAGCACTTGCTCGGAGCTGAGTGACGACAGCTCGAAGCGCAGATTGGGGTGCAGCTGGTGCAGCCGGTGCAGCAATGGCAGCGGATCGAAGCTCGACAGCGGCACCACGCCCAGGCGCAACGTCCCGACCAGATGACCGCGGCAGGCGGCCGCTTCAGCCTGCAGACCGTCGTAGGCAGCCAGTACCGTGCGTGCCCAGGCCAATACGCGTTCGCCTGGTGCGGTAAAACCTTCGAAGCGTTGGCCGCGATTGACCAGTGGCAAGCCAAGCTCTTCTTCCAGATTGCGCAGGCGCATCGACAGCGTCGGCTGGGTGATGTTGCAGCGCGCAGCCGCCTGGCCGAAGTGCCTCGTCTCGTCGAGGGCGATCAGAAATTTAAGTTGCTTGATGTCCATGTTCACTCCGATGAGCCGTCCAGACAGCCGATTCTACGCGCTCAGGCTGAATGATCGAGCACGCCCTTGATCAACTCCCGATAGTCGTCCACTGCGGCGAACTCTTCGGTGTCTTTCGGGCCTTTTTGGCTGTTGGGTTGGCTGACGGCCAGCAAATGGGCTACACCGAAGTGTCGAGCGCTGCGCAGGATCGGCAGGGTGTCGTCGATAAACAGACTGCGTGCCGGGTCGAAGGCTGTTTCGGCCTTCAAAGCGTCCCAGAAATGCTGGCTTTCCTTGGGAAAGCCGTAATCGTGAGAGCTGATCAGGCGTTCGAAATAAGGCGCCAGCTCGATTCGCTCCATCTTCAGCGACAACGAATCACGGTGCGCATTGGTGATCATGATCACTCGCTTGCCTGCCTTTTGCAGGGCCGCGAGAAAGGTCTCGGCGTCTGGGCGCAGCGCAATCATGTGGGCGATTTCGCGTTTCAGGTCACGGACCGACAGGTTAAGCTCGGCGCTCCAGAAATCCAGGCAGTACCAGTTGAGCGTGCCCGCGTTGTTTTCGAACAGCGGTTTCAATTCCAGCCAGGCCATGGCGAAACTGACGCCGTGCAGTTCGGCGTAGCGCTGCGGCAGGTGCTGCATCCAGAAGTGTTCGTCGTAATGCAGGTCGAGCAACGTGCCGTCCATATCCAGCAGGACGGTATCGATTTCGCTCCAGGGCATGGAAAGCATTCTGGCCTCGTCAGGGGGTTGATAGCGGGTAAGCATATCCGACACAGACATCGGGAAAAGCTCGGTATAGTACCTCGTTCATGTAAAGGAGCCTGTCATGCGTCAGAAACCTACCGTACTTGCCCGCGCAATCGTCGCCAGTAGTCGTCTGTTCCGCGTTGAAGAGCTGCAATTGCGCTTTGCCAATGGCGTCGAGCGGACCTATGAGCGTCTGGCCAGCAAAGGCACGGGCCCCGGGGCGGTGATGATCGTGGCCATGCTCGATGCCGATCACGCTGTGCTGATCGAAGAATATTGCGGCGGCACCGATGCCTACGAGCTGTCCCTGCCCAAGGGCCTGATCGAGCCGGGCGAAGACGTGCTGGCGGCTGCCAACCGTGAACTCAAGGAGGAGGCCGGTTTCGGTGCGCGTGAGCTGGAACTGTTGACCGAGCTGTCGCTGTCCCCCGGCTACATGAGTCAGAAAATTCAGGTGGTGCTGGCCACCGACCTGTACGAAGAGCGTCTGGAAGGCGACGAGCCCGAGCCGATCCGGGTTGACCGGATCAACCTGCGCGAGCTATCGAGCCTTGCCCAGAATGCCCAGTTCAGCGAAGGCCGGGCGCTGGCCGCGCTGTACCTCACACGTGACCTGCTGACCCAGCGTGGATTATTTCAGCCATGACCGATTCGTTGCACAACCTGCCACATCCGCTGCTCGCGCCGGTGATCGAACTGACGCGACTGGCGGGCGAAGTGATCCTGCCGTTCTGGCGCGCCAACGTCACCGTGACCACCAAGACCGACGATTCGCCGGTGACCGCCGCTGACCTGGCCGCCCATCAGGTGTTGGTCGAGGGTCTGCAGGCGCTTGATCCGGACATTCACGTGCTCTCCGAAGAGGACGCAGACATCCCCCTCAGCGAGCGGGCAAGCTGGGAGCGCTGGTGGCTGGTCGATCCGCTGGACGGCACCAAGGAGTTCATCTCCGGCAGTGAAGAGTTCACCGTCAATGTCGCGCTGATCGAGCGTGGCCGCGTGGTATTCGGTGTGGTCTCGATGCCCACCAATAACCGCTGCTACTTCGGCGGTGCCGGGCTGGGTGCCTGGCGCAGCGATGGCGTCGGTCACATCCAGCCGATCGCAGTGCGCACACAGCCTGGCGAAGGGCAGACCTTTACCGTGGTCGCCAGCCGCCGCCACTCCAGCCCGGAGCAGGAGCATTTGCTCGCCGGCCTGTCGAACGGGCTGGGCCATTTGCAACTGACCAACATCGGCAGCTCATTGAAATTCTGCCTGCTGGCCGAAGGCGCCGCCGACTGCTACCCACGCCTGGCCCCGACCTCGCAATGGGACACCGCTGCGGCGCAGGGCGTGCTTGAAGGTGCAGGAGGCGAAGTGTTGCAACTGGACGGCCAGCCATTCAGCTACCCGGCGCGTGAATCGCTGCTCAACCCATTCTTCCTGGCCCTGCCCGCCAACGCCGAATGGCGCGACAAACTGCTGGTGCTGGCCCAGTCCTGAGGCCAGCTTCAAGGCCTCTGCCCGGCGGGCGTGGGAGCGAGCCGGGCGACGCTTCGCTTGCTCGCGAAGGCGATTGTTCAAGCGATGAGTTTTTGCGGATTGCACCGGCCTCTTCGCGAGCAAGCTCGCTCCCACAGGTCTGCGTACAGTGCATCCAATGCATGCAGCTTCACTGGCGCAACACGAACTGCCCGACAAAGCACACGGCCTTTTCTTCGCTTGATACAGGTATGCAGGGGCGAGCGCGCTCCCACAGGTCTGCGGGGATGAGACAGTTTCACCAGTGCGTCAACTGCGCGCAGCCTCACTCACCGGTGCAACACAAACTGCCCGACAAAACGAACAGCCTGTTCTTTGCTGTCCTGCTCGCTGATGCCGGTGTGCAGGGTCAGGCGGGCGCGGCCTCGGCGTTGGTAGGTGGCGATGAATTTGTCCCACTGCGCCAGCTCTGGCGCGTCGCAGCGGACGATGGCGTCGCTGCGTACCGGCAGTGGATAACTGATCTGCCCGTCCTGAATCACGATATGCCCATCGGTGATCCCGGCCTCGCGCAGTCGCAGGTGCAGCCAGCCCCAGCCCGCCAGTACTGCGCCGCAATACAGACTGCCGCCGAACAGCGTGCTCTTGTGATTGACGTTGGGTGCCAGCGGCAGGTGCAGGCGCAGTGTCTGGTTGTGCCAGTCGATCACGCGCATGCCCATCTCGCGGGTCAGCGGAATATCGTGGTGCAGCACCTGCTCCAGTGCGTGGGCTGCGTCATGTTCAGGCTCAATCGGTGTCATCGGAAGCTCCGCTGCTGTCGCCAAACGTCAGGCCATGCTTGCGCAGTTTGTCGTGCAGGGTCTTGCGCGGCACACCCAGCGCCTCCGCCAGGCTGCGCACCGAGCTGTGCGGGCGCGCCAGTTCGGCAGCGATCAACGCGCGCTCGAAGCTTTCCACCTGATCACTCAAACCCCCGCCCGGCGGCGGTGCCTGTTCTGTATCAGCGCCTTCCAGCTCCAGTTCCAGACCCAGCGCAAAGCGCTCGGCGGCGTTCTGCAGTTCCCGGACGTTGCCCGGCCAGTTATGCCGCAACAGCAGCGCGCGCTGGCCCGGTTTGAGTTCGTGCTTGGGGATGCCGTGGCGCATGCTCGCGGCATCGGCATAATGCTCGAACAGCATCAGCGCATCCTCACCCCGTTCGCGCAACGGCGGGATGCGCAGCGAGGCCACGTTCAGGCGGTAATACAAGTCCGCCCGGAAGCGGCCCTGATCGGCCGCGTGACGCAAGTCTTCCTTGGTCGCGGCGATGATGCGGATGTCCAGCGGGATCTGCTGATTGCTGCCCATTCGCTCGACCACGCGCTCCTGCAGCAGGCGCAGCAGCTTGACCTGTACATCCAGGCTCATGCTTTCGATTTCATCGAGGAACAGCGTGCCGCCGTTGGCAAACTCGAACTTGCCGATACGCCGCTTCTGCGCGCCGGTGAAGGCCCCGGGCTCGTGACCGAACAGCTCGCTTTCCACCACCGATTCAGCCAGCGCCCCGGCGTTGATCGCCACGAACGGGCCGCTGCGGCGGTTGGACAGGTCGTGCAGCGCGCGGGCGACCACTTCTTTGCCTGCGCCGGTTTCACCGAGGATCAGCACGTCGGCTCGCGTCCCGGCCAGTGCGCCGATTTGTTCGCGCAGACGCAGGATCGGCGGCGACTGACCGATCAGGCGTGTGCTCAGTTGTTGGCGATCACTCAGGGCCAGGCGCAGGCTGCGGTTATCCAGCACCAGACGGCGCAGCGCCAGGGCACGGCGCACGCTGTCGAGCATGGCGTCGCTGGCGAAGGGCTTTTCCAGAAAGTCGTAGGCCCCGGCGCGCATGGCTTTCACCGCCAACGGTACATCGCCATGCCCGGTGATCAGCAGCACCGGCAGGTCGGGGTCCTGCGCGTGAAGCTGGTCGAGCAGCTCCAGGCCATCCATGCCCTGCATGCGAATATCGCTGACCACCACGCCCGGCCAGTCGCGGCCAATGCGTTCGGCCAGCCCGGTTGCCTCGGGCAGCGACAGAACGTTCAGGCCAGCCAGGTCCAGCGTCTGACGCAGTGCCTGACGCAGGTGCGAATCGTCGTCGATCAGCACCACCTGAATCTGGCTGTCGATGGCTGTGTCCGAACTCATGCAGAAAGGTCCTCTGGCGGTTGAAGATTGGCTCCGGAAGCACCGGCCCGCAGGCGCAGGGTCAGCAGCGCACCGCCGCTGGGATGGTTGGCGAACAGCAACTCGCCGCCCAGCGCGCGCATCAGCGTATCGCAGATGGCCAGACCAAGGCCAAGCCCCTGGGTGCGGGTCTTGGTCGTAAAGAAGGGCTCGCGAGCCCGTGCCAGCGCTTCCTGGGAAAAACCGGGGCCGTTGTCACGAATGTACAGGTTAACGCCCTCGGCGGTTTGCTCGACACTTATCCACAGCCTGCGCGGCGGGCCTTTCTCGGTGAGGGCGTCCAGCGCGTTGGCGAGCAGATTGCCGAGCACCTGACGCAGGCGGGTTTCACCGGCCTGCACCCAGATCGTGGCGTCCGGCAGGTCACGGATCAGTTCGACTTCCATGGCGCGCCGCCGCTTGGCCAGCAGCGCCAGCGCATCTTCCAGCGCCGGTTGCAGTGCCACGCTTTCAGGGGCGTGGCGGTCGCGACGGGCGAAGGCGCGCAAGTGCGCGATGATTGAGGCCATGCGCCCGGTCAGTTCGCTGATCAGCTTGAGGTTGCCGCGTGCGTCCTCGGTGCGCTGATGATCGAGCAGCACTTCGGCGTTTTCGGCGTAACTGCGGATGGCGGCCAACGGCTGATTCAGCTCATGGCTGATACTCGCCGACATGGTGCCCAGCGCCGTCAGTTTGCTGGTCTGCACCAGTTCGTCCTGAGCCTGCACCAGTTCCTGCTGCGCCTGTTCGCGTTCCAGCACTTCCTGGCGCAGACGGCTGTTGAGCCCCTCCAGATCGCTGGTCCGCTCGATAACCCGCATCTCCAGCTCGCGGCGCGCCTTGGCCTCGAAAGCGATGCGGTCCAGATAATGACGACGACGCTGCATCATCAGGCCCAGCAACAACATCAGCACCAGCAGCGCTGCGCCGCCAATCGCCACCACCGTGCGCACCTGACGGTCGACAAGGGCGCGAGGCGCGAGAATGTTGACGTTCCAGCCGGTTTCTTCGATGGCCTGGGTCTGGGTCAGCCAGGCGTGTTCATCGATTCTCAACGGGCGCGGATCGCGGGTCGGGTAGGACTGGATCGCGACGATGGCTTTTTTCTCGTCATCGGTCAGGTCACGTGTCGCCCGAAAGCGCCATTCGGGGTTGGACGTCAGAATCACCACACCGTTCTGGTCGGTCAGCAGCAGTTGCTCGGGCGTCTTGCCCCACAGGGTTTCGGTGTGGTCCAGATCAACCTTGACCACCAGTACGCCGATGATCCGCTCACCATCACGCACCGGGCCGGCAAAAAAGTAGCCACGTTTGGCAGAGGTCGTGCCGAGGCCGAAGAACCGCCCGGTTCTGCCCGCCCGTGCATCAATGAAGTAGGGCCTGAACGAGAAGTTTCGGCCAATGAAGCTGTCCTTCTGCTCCGAGTTCGAGGCCGCCAGGGTCAGGCCGTTTGCGTCCATCAGGTACATGACATCGGCACCGGTCTGACGCGTGATTTCGCTGAGCAGACGGTTGGCGTTCGCCAGGGTGGGTGTGTCGCCCGGCGCCGCCAGTGCGGCGCGCAAGGCAGGCAGGTCGCCGAGGATCTGCGGCAGGGTTTCGTAACGGTGCAGGGTGCCGAGCAGGTTGGCGACGTACAGGTCCAGGGTCTGGCGATTCTGATTGGCCAGCACGTTGCGGTAATAACGTTCGGCCAGATGTTCCAGCGGCCACAGCAACGGCGCCAGGCAGAGTGCCAGAAGGGCGAGGCTGCGCCAGCGAGGGCGGCGCGGCAGTGCGGGAGTCATGGTCATCGATTGGCCGTCGCCGAAGGGTTGACGATGCCTGCTGGCGATCACGCCGCAGCAGGCAACAGAAACACCCGGTCGATCCTGACGTGGGCATCAGGCGCGTATTATGCCCGCCGCTGGCTTGTCAGGCATCCGGACATTACGCCGGGCTGCCTTGGGGCGCGGGCTCAGGCAAACAGATCGGCTTCTTTCAGACGCTTGCCTTGCTGATCCTTGGCCGACAGGCTGGGTTGGCCGTCGAACTGCCAGTCGATGGCCAGATCCGCATCGTTCCAGGCGATGCAGCGTTCGGCCGAAGGTGTGTAGTAGTCGGTAGTCTTGTACAGGAACTCGGCGTGTTCGCTGAGTACCACGAAGCCATGGGCAAAGCCTTCCGGAACCCACAGCTGACGGGCGTTTTCAGCGGACAGCTCGACGCCGACCCACTGGCCGAAGTTCGGCGAGCTGCGGCGAATGTCCACGGCCACATCCAGCACCTTGCCGACGGTGACGCGCACCAGTTTGCCCTGGGCATTTTCGATCTGATAGTGCAGCCCGCGCAGAACGCCGCGCTGCGAGCGGGAGTGGTTGTCCTGCACGAATTCGCGGGTCAGGCCGGTGGCAGCCTGAAAAGCCTTGGCGTTGAAACTTTCATAGAAAAAGCCTCGTTCATCACCGAATACCTTGGGTTCGAGAATCAGGACTTCCGGCAATTTTGTTGCGACTACGTTCACGAGGCTTCCCCTGCAATCTTCATTAAGTGGTGGCGACTCGACAGTCTGCCCTGAGGCGCGCCTGCCGAGAAGGGTGCTGATCAGGCAATCAGGTCTTTAGGCTCGCTAAAACCCAGTCGTTCGCCCTGATAACTGCCGTCCTGAACCCTGCGGCACCAGTCCAGGTTATTCAGGTACCACTGCACGGTCTTGCGCAGCCCGGACTCGAAGGTTTCTTCGGGCGTCCAGTCCAGCTCCTTGTCGATCTTGCTGGCGTCGATGGCATAACGCTGATCGTGGCCGGGACGGTCGACCACGTAGGTGATCAGGTCGCTGTACTGCGCGACGCCTGCCGGGTGCTGCGGCGCGAGCTCATCGAGCAGCGCGCAGATACCGCGCACGACGTCGATGTTTTTCTGCTCGTTGTGGCCACCGATGTTGTAGGTCTCGCCGACTTCACCTTCGGTCACGACCTTGAGCAGTGCCCGTGCGTGATCCTCGACGTACAGCCAGTCGCGCACCTGCAGGCCATTGCCGTACACCGGCAGGGGCTTGCCCGCCAGGGCGTTGAGAATCACCAGCGGGATGAGCTTTTCCGGGAAGTGGAACGGCCCGTAGTTGTTGGAGCAGTTGGTCACCACCACCGGCAGGCCATAGGTGCGGTGCCAGGCGCGCACCAGGTGGTCGGACGCAGCCTTGCTCGCCGAGTAAGGTGAGCTGGGCGCATACGGCGTGGTTTCGGTGAACAGATCATCGACACCGTGCAGGTCGCCATACACCTCATCAGTGGAAATATGGTGGAAGCGGAACGCCTGGCGCTGCGCTTCCGGCAGTTTCAGCCACCAGGCGCGCGTGGCTTCCAGCAGGCTATAGGTGCCGACGATGTTGGTCTGGATGAACTCGGCCGGGCCATCGATGGAGCGGTCGACGTGGGACTCAGCCGCCAGGTGCATGATCGCCTGCGGCGCAAAGCGCTCGAGCACCGCACTGACGCGGGCCTGATCGCAGATATCCGCCTGCACGAACTCATAGCGCGTGTCGGTCGCAATGGACTGCAACGATTCAAGGTTGCCCGCGTAGGTCAATTTGTCGAAGTTCAGCACTTCGTGTTCGGTGTTGTTTATCAGGTGGCGGATCAGTGCAGAGCCGATGAAACCTGCGCCCCCGGTAACGAGTATTCGCATGAACTGACCTTCTTGTGTGTTCTGGAGTAATGCAGCATAGCGCTTGAACGCGTATGACAGGATCGGACCATTAAACCCGAGCAGCAGGTCGAATAAAACTCCGGCTGTTTCCCGACCTGGGGTGCAGGTGCGGATTGGTCGCGCAGCGCAATCCCCTTATAGTCAATCCCCTGTAGTTGTGCGACTGCCCATCACGCCTGGCTCAACGAGTCTGGCCTGACAACAATAACGAGGTTTTCCATGCCGCTTGCCACGCTCATCCGCCGATCCAGTCTGCCTTGCCCCGAGGTCAGCGTGGACCAGGCGCTGCAATTGCTCTCCGAGCACTACGGGCTGAGCGGCACCCTGAAAGCGTTGGGCAGCCAGCAGGATCGCAACTTTTTACTGGATACCGGCACGCGGCGTTATGTGCTGAAGATCTGCCACGGGGCTTATTCGACCACCGAGCTGAACGCCCAGCACGCGGCGCTGCATCATCTGGCCGGCCACAATGCATTCAATGTGCCGGGTGTGATCCGCGCCAACGACACCGAGCGGTTACTGTCGGTCGACATCGACGGCCAGGCAGTGCATGTGCGCCTGCTCGAATTCATCGACGGGCAATCGCTGGGACATGTCGAGCATCTGGGCCGTGACATCGTGGTTGAGCTGGGCGAGCTGTGTGCCCATGTGGATATCGCGCTGGCCGATTTCGACCACCCCGGTCTGCAGCGCATCCTGCAGTGGGACCCGCGCCACGCCCATGCGTTGATCAAGCACCTGCTGCCGGTGATCAAGGATGCCGACGCCCGCGCCTGTCTGATCGAAGCCGGCGAGCAGGCTCATCGCCGTCTGTTGCCATTGATTGCGGCACTGCCGATCCAGGCGGTGCATCTGGACATCTCCGAGCACAACGCGGTCTGGCGGCGCGAGGCGGGGCATCCGTGGCAATTGCAGGGGCTGATTGATTTCGGCGATCTGCTCAGTACCTGGCGAGTGGCTGATCTGTCGGTGACCTGTGCGGCGCTGCTGCACCATGCCGAGGGCGATCCGCTGTACATCCTCCCGGCCATTGCCGCCTATCACGCCCTCAATCCGCTGAAGATCGAGGAATTGCAGGCGCTCTGGCCGCTGATCGTCGCTCGATCCGCAGTGCTTGTGCTCAGCAGCGAACAGCAGGCCAGCGTCGAGCCCGGCAATGCGTATATCCAGGCCAACCTTGCCGGGGAATGGAACATTTTCGAGGTCGCCACTTCGGTGCCGATGGCGCTGATGGAAGCTGCCATTCTGCGCGCGGTGGGTCTGGACCTGCTGCCTGTCGAACAGCCTGCCTATTCGCCGTTGCTGCCCAGCCTGGCGGGGCTTCAGCCGGTGCTGGTGGATCTGGGCGTGCTCAGTGAACACTTCGTGGCAGGCAACTGGGAACAGAGCGGCATCGATGAATATCTGCTGTCGCAAGCGGCCGGGGACGGTGGTCTGGCAGCCAGTCGGTTCGGTGAATACCGTCTGTCACGCACCTTTCCTGACTGCGCCCGCGAGCCGGAGACCTTTGCGCTGCACGTCGAGTTGCACGTGCCCGCCGCAACGCCGCTGCATGCGCCGTTCGGTGGCACCTTAAAACTGACGGCCGATGCTGCGGTGCTGTTGGTCGGCGAGCGCATCAGTTTGAAGTTGTGGGGTGTGTTGCCGGAGGCTTCGCTAGCGGGTCAGGTGGCGGCGGGCTCGCTGATCGGGCAGGGCGGTGGCTCGCTGTTGCTGCAATTGTGCACGGCGCCAGACCTCAGCCCGCCGCTGTTCACTACACCGGCCTGGGCAGATGCCTGGCGCGCAATCTGTCCGTCGCCGTCAGCCCTGCTGGGTTTTGATTGTGACGCGCCAGCCTTGCAGGATGCCGCGCAATTGCTGGCGCGCCGCGATGCCAGCTTTGCCCGCTCGCAAAAGCACTACTACCAGGCCCCGCCGCAGATCGAGCGCGGCTGGCGCAATCACCTGATCGACATGCAGGGCCGCTCCTATCTGGACATGCTCAATAACGTCGCGGTTCTCGGCCACGGCCACCCGCGCATGGCCCACGAGGCGGCGCGGCAGTGGTCGCTGCTCAACACCAACTCGCGCTTTCACTATGCAGCGATCGCCGAGTTTTCCGAGCGCCTGCTCAAGCTGGCACCCGAGGGCATGGACCGCGTGTTTCTGGTCAACAGCGGCACTGAGGCCAACGACCTCGCGATCAGGCTGGCGTGGGCTTACAGCGGTGGCCGCGAGATGCTCAGTGTGCTGGAGGCGTATCACGGCTGGTCGGTGGCGACCGATGCCATTTCAACCTCGATCGCCGATAACCCTCAGGCACTCAGCACCCGCCCCGACTGGGTGCATCCGGTCACCGCGCCCAATACCTATCGCGGGCCATTCAGGGGCGCGGACAGTGCGCCGGAGTACGTGCGCAGTGTCGATCAGGCCCTTGCCACGCTGGCTGAGCAGCAACGGCAGGTGGCGGGCTTCATCTGCGAGCCGGTGTATGGCAATGCTGGCGGGATTTCCCTGCCGCCGGGTTATTTGCAACAGGTGTATCAGAAGGTCCGCGCTGTGGGTGGCGTGTGCATTGCCGATGAGGTGCAGGTGGGTTATGGCCGGCTGGGTCATCACTTCTGGGGTTTCGAAGAGCAGGGCGTGGTGCCGGACATCATCAGCATGGCCAAAGGCATGGGCAACGGCCATCCGCTGGGCGCGGTGATCACCCGCCGTGAGATCGCCGAGGCGCTGGAGGCCGAGGGCTATTTCTTCTCGTCATCCGGTGGCAGTCCGGTCAGTTGCCGAATCGGCATGGCGGTGCTGGATGTCATGGAGGAGGAGAAACTCTGGGACAACGCGCGAATCGTGGGCGACCACTTCAAGGCGCGGCTGCAGGCCCTGGCCGACAAACATCCGCTGGTGGGCGCGGTGCATGGCATAGGGTTTTATCTGGGCATGGAACTGGTCCGCGACCGTTACACCCTGGAACCCGCCACAGAAGAAACCGCCCGCCTGTGCGAGCGCCTGCGTGAACTGGGCATCTTCATGCAGCCGACCGGCGACTACCTGAACATCCTGAAAATCAAACCCCCGATGTGCACCACCCGCCAAAGCGTGGACTTTTTTGTCGACAACGTATCGAAGGTGCTCCACGAACTGGAATAGAGAACGCAGAGCGTCCAGAACGGCATACCCACGCGGAGCATGGGCACGATAGGTGGTGCCTGACACCCATCGTTCCTCACGCTCCAGCGTGGGAATGCCGTTCGTGACGCTCCGCGCTGATATGCAGGATAGGACGCAGAGCGTCCAGAGCGGCATACCCACGCGGAGCATGGGTACGATAGGTGGCGCCTGACACCCATCGTTCCTCACGCTCCAGCGTGGGAGTGCCGTTCGTGACGCTCCGCGTCACACCCAGCTCGTAGAAATGAGCGCCGTCATGAGCCTTAAGCAGATTAATATCGGCAAAATTCAAAAATTAATAAGAAAAAGACATTTATTTAGCTTTTAATACCGATTTATATCCGTTATAAAGGCGTTCATAATCGTCATCGCCCGTCTGCTATGGTGATAAGTCCTTTGCAACCGCCCCTGGAGATATTTTCATGAGCCGTATCGTTTCTGTCGCTGCTACCCAGATGGCCTGCTCCTGGGATCTGGAGGCCAACATCGAGACCGCTGAAAAGCTGGTACGTGAAGCTGCCGCCAAGGGCGCCCAGATCATCCTGATTCAGGAACTGTTCGAAACCCCGTACTTCTGCCAGAAGCCGAACCCGGACTATCTGCAGTTGGCGACTACCCTCGAATCCAACGTCGCGATCAAGCACTTCCAGAAAATCGCCAAAGAACTGCAGGTCGTATTGCCGATCAGCTTCTTCGAGCTGGCAGGGCGTGCACGTTTCAACAGCATCGCGATCATCGACGCAGACGGCAGCAACCTGGGCATCTACCGCAAGAGCCACATCCCGGACGGCCCCGGCTACCACGAAAAGTACTACTTCAACCCGGGCGACACCGGCTTCAAGGTCTGGCAGACCCGTTACGCGAAAATCGGCGTCGGTATCTGCTGGGATCAGTGGTTCCCGGAGTGCGCGCGCAGCATGGCGTTGCAGGGCGCGGAAATTCTGTTCTACCCGACTGCCATCGGCAGCGAGCCGCATGACAAGACCATCAGCTCGCGTGACCACTGGCAGCGCGTGCAGCAAGGTCACGCCGGCGCGAACCTGATGCCGCTGATCGCCAGCAACCGCATCGGCAACGAAGAGCAGGACGGCTACGACATCACCTTCTATGGCTCGTCGTTCATCGCCAACCAATTCGGTGAAAAAGTCGAGGAGCTCAACGAAACCGAGGAAGGCGTGCTGGTCCACAGCTTCGACCTGGACGAGCTGGAGCATATCCGCAGTGCCTGGGGCACGTTCCGTGATCGCCGCCCTAACCTGTACGGCGCGGTGAAGACCCTCGACGGTTCGCTGGAGTCCTGATCGCCATGACCACGCTCAATAGCACGCCACGCGCCGACGGTTTCCACATGCCGGCCGAATGGGCACCGCAAACCCAGGTCTGGATGGTCTGGCCCGAGCGCCCGGACAACTGGCGCCTGGGTGGCAAGCCCGCCCAGGCTGCCCATGTCGCCATCGCCAAGGCCATCGCCCGCTTTGAGCCGGTCACGGTGGCGGTGTCCGCTGCACAATACGACAACGCCCGTGCGCGGCTGGACATGCCCAACATCCGCGTTGTGGAAATGAGCAGCAATGACGCCTGGGTGCGCGACAGCGGGCCGACGTTCGTCATCAACGACCGTGGCGAAGTACGTGGCGTGAACTGGGAATTCAATGCCTGGGGCGGTTTCGATGGCGGCCTGTATGCGCCGTGGAACCTCGATTCCCAGCTGGGCAGCAAGGTACTCGAAATCGAGCGCTGCCCGCGTTACGTCACCGAAGGCTTCGTCCTCGAAGGCGGCTCGATCCACGTGGATGGCGAAGGCACGCTGATCACCACCGAAGAATGCCTGCTCAATCGCAACCGCAACCCGCACCTGACCCGCGAACAGATCGAGACGATCCTCTGCGATTACCTGGCTGTGGATAAAGTCATCTGGTTGCCGGATGGCCTGTTCAACGATGAAACCGACGGGCATGTGGATAACTTCTGCTGCTACATCCGTCCCGGCGAGGTGTTACTGGCCTGGACCGATGATCCCGAAGACCCCAACTACTCACGCTGCCACGCGGCATTGAGTATTTTGGAAAACACCCTTGATGCCAAAGGTCGTGCGTTTATCGTGCATAAAATGCCGATTCCAGGCCCATTGTTCGCAACAGAAGAAGAATGCGCAGGCGTCGATCAGGTGCATGGCAGCCAGGAACGCAACCCTTCGGTGCGTCTGGCAGGGTCTTATGTGAATTTTCTGATCGTCAACGGCGGCATCATTGCGCCCAGCTTCGACGATCCGATGGACGGAAAGGCCCGCGAGATCCTGCAGAAGCTGTTTCCAGAGCATGAGGTGGTGATGGCGCCAGGCCGCGAGTTACTGCTGGGCGGGGGCAATATCCACTGCCTGACACAGCAACAGCCAGCCCCCCACAAGAACTAGCGCTTAGTAACTAGTTGTATCTAACAGCAACTAGTTGGTCTCGTTTTTGCTGTATTAAGCCCGTCATCTGATGGGCTTTTTTATGCGTTACCTTATAACTAAATTGGGTTCGTTTATCCGAATGACCCTAAATCAGACTGGCGAAAACCCGTTTTCTTAGCTTGACTGTCACATGGCATCAGTAGATTTAGCCCCTCATGAATCAAGAGGTTTTCGTTATGAATGCAGGTATGAGCCAACAGCGAGTCCGTGGTTTTTCTGCTTCGCTCAGTAACGAGGCACGCCAGCGAGTGGCGGATTGGTTAAGGACAACCAGGCCCGTGAACGCCAGGCCGGACGTACGTGCCATGCTGCTGCAGCGCTATCCGGCAGGCCTGTTCAACGATGCCGAATTCGAAGCGTTGGCGCGCGTGCTGACAGATTAAGTAATACACCACGCCCCAACCCGTCCATCTACACGTTTGACACCCCCAGGCACCCGAACTAGGATTCGCGCCCCACTGCCTGTGGCTCCACTCCCTGTACGTGCTTCGTAGTCCACTGCGATGACCTCGTGCGGCGCTCCACCGCCTGATCAGAGGCTGGAAGCCAGACGGCCATTGGCCGCCGCCACAGCGCATGTCATTTGCAGAACAAGGAAGACAAGATGCTTAACACACGTATGGGCATGCTCGCTTTGGGCATCATCAGCGCCAGTCAGGCCATGGCGCAGGGCCAGGCGGATTCGAAGGGCTTCGTTGAAGACAGCAGCCTGAACATCAACCTGCGTAACGCCTACATCAATCGCGACTACAAAAACGACCGTGAAGACAAATCCGAATGGGGCCAGGCCTTCATGGGCACCTTCGCGTCCGGTTTCACTCAGGGCACGGTTGGCGTGGGCGTCGACGCCTTTGCGCTGTACGGTATTCGCCTCGATGGCGGAAAGGGCCGCAGTGGCAATGGCGGCATCGACTTCTTCAAGCAGGGCGACAGCGGCGCGGCTGCCGATGACCTGTCCCGTGCAGGTGCTGCGGTAAAAGCGCGCTTCTCGAATACCGTCATCAAGTACGGCGATCAGATGCCGCAATTGCCGGTGCTGAGCTACGACAACTCCCGCCTGCTGCCGGAAAGCTACACCGGCACGCTGATCACCTCCAAAGAGATCGATGGGCTGGAAGTGGTCGCCGGGCGTTTCACCCAGGAAGCGCGCAAGAGCGCCGAAGGTCGCGACAGTGGTGACCTGAAAAGCATCAACGTCTACGGCGCCAGCTACAAGTTCACCGATGAGTTCAGCGCCGCTTTCTATGCTTCGGACAACGAAGACGTGTTCAAGAAGCAGTACCTGAACCTGAACTACGTCTTCGCCCTGCCGCAAGACCAGTCGCTGACCTTCGACTTCAATGGCTACAAGACGCGACTGGACAAAGACTTCACGGCCAGCGACGCACGTGACAACAAGATCTGGAGCCTGGCCGCGACCTGGGCCGTGGGCATCCACTCCTTCACACTGGCGCATCAGCGCAGCACCGGTGACATGGGTTACGCTTACGGAGGTTATCGCAACGACGGCGGTTATGGTGATGGCGGTAACACCATCTACCTCGCCAACTCCTACTGGTCCGACTTCAACGGCAAGGACGAACGCTCGTGGCAGGCGGCCTACGGCGTCGACCTGTCCGGACTGGTCCTGCCCGGCCTGAGCTACAAGGCTGCCTACGTACGCGGCGATAACATCGACGATGGCACCGCAGGCAGCGGCGACGGCACTGAACGCGAAATCTTCAGCCAGCTGACCTACGTGGTCCAGAGCGGCCCGGCCAAAGACCTCTCGATCCGCCTGCGCAACTCGTTCCTGCGGGTCTCAGACGATGCACAGGCCTACAACAGCGAAGGCAACGAGACACGCATCTTCGTGGACTACCCGATCAACGTTTTCTGATCCGAGGGCGGCGGCCTGGCAAAGGCCGTCGCCTGTCTCAGTCCGCGACCAACTGAACAAACACTGCGAAACTGCCGAGGAATATCCAGAAAAAGCTGAACAGCCAAGGACTGCGCTTGGAGAACAGCAAGGACTTTTTCGGCCCGGTTTCGCTGGACTCCCAATCGCTGAACAACGGCGAATCGTCATAGGTCAGCCCGATGACCGGCTCGCTGAGCAACAGTTGCGCCTGCTTGTGATGCCAGTGCTGGATGATGTCGCACGCCGCCCGAATACCCGGCCAGGCGAACAGCGTACTGAGCAGCCCCAACAGTGCCAGCATCGGCGGCACCACCAGCGTGAACATCGCGCCCCAGGCCGTGTTCATGTTGGCCATCGACGACGCGTAAGCAATCACCAGAAATGACTGCGCCGACAAATAGGCGTTGGTGCGGTTGGAGAGGTTGGTGGTTTCGTAATGAATTTCGCGTCGATAAAAATCCAGCCGTTCCTTGGGCGAGCCAAACAATTTGACCTGCTGCTCATCCACCACTTTCGCGGGTGTTTCATCCGTTATGATTCTGGGCACTGGTGTTACCGATGTATAAAAGGTGCTGGATAGACCCCCACCTGCAGCCAGCAGTTCGACTTAAATCCCCGGCATACGGGACCGTTCATCCAGTGAGCACGTTTCGACGAACAGAGACATCGTCATGAACATCACCCCCACGCTACACACCGACCGCCTGCTGCTGACGCCACTGCAGCTTGAGGATGCGCCTGCGGTTCAGCAACGCTTTCCGCTCTGGGACATCGTGCGCTACCTGAACAAACGCGTCCCCTGGCCTTATCCACAGGACGGTGCGCTGCGCTACATTCAGGACGTCGCACTGCCCGCCATAGCAAACGGCACCGAATGGCACTGGATGATCCGCCTGCAGAGCGCGCCCCGCGACATCATCGGCAGCATCACCCTGATGACCCATCCCGGTAACAACCGAGGCTTCTGGCTGCACCCGGACTGGCAAGGCCACGGCTACATGAAAGAGGCCTGCCGCGTGATCAATCGACAGTGGTTCGACGTGATGGGCATGCCCCTGATGCAAGTGCCCAAAGCCGCCCCCAATGAAGCCTCGCGGCGCATCTCGATCAGCGAAGGCATGCGCAAAGTGAGCACCCAGGACGGGGAGTTTGTTGGCGGACGGTTCGAGGTATAAGTCTGGGAGATGACGCGGGAGGAGAGGTTGGCGCGAGCGCTGCAAGCAGGCACTTCGAACGTCTGACGTAGAGGCCGACCCGGCATTAACCTGTTGCCCATCACCACCAGCCCAAGTGATATTGCTCAATAAACAGGGAGCGACCCGAATGCCGTTGACCCGCAAGATCGAACCCGATATCACCCTGGTAACGGTCCAGCCCGAAGACTTCGAAACATTGGTGGCCATCCGTATCGAAGCCATGCGCGAAAGCCTCGAGCGCGTTGGCCGGTTCGATCCGGTGCGCGCCCGAGAGCGTTTTCGTGAAGGGTTTTCTGCGTCATGCACGCACTACATCCAGGTTGCCGGCAGCAAGGTCGGCTTCGTAGTCGTCAAACCGAGCAGCGACGGCCTGCTGCTGGATCACCTGTACGTCAAGCCGGCTGTTCAAGGGCAGGGCATTGGTGCTGCCGTGCTTCGGCAAGTGTTCGCGCAAGCGGACGCAACCGCATCCACAGTACGAGTGGGCGCCCTGAAAGAAAGCGACTCCAACCGCTTCTACGTCCGCCACGGGTTTCAGCTTGTTGAGAGCGGCGAGTTCGATAACTACTATCTCCGCCCGCCACGTCTGCCGATGTGCTGACGGGTTGGGATCAACCCGCCGAGGCAGCTTTCTCCGCCGCACGTGCAGCGAGCATGGCCGCCTCCGATTCCTGGGTGTGCAGCTCACCTTTGTAGGCCAACTGATTGAAGAACATGCCGTCGATCTGATCTTTCGATGGCGTCGACGTCTTGGGAATAAACAGCGCGCCCAGGTCCAGAGAATTAGCGAAGTTCTCTTTGTTCAGGTTGTAGCGACCCAGATAACTGCCGCTCCAGGGCGAATCGGCGTCGACCAGATCAATGGCCGTCTCCCGATAGGTAGCCGCAGCGGCTTTCAGCCCGCTGGACGCATTCAACAGTGTATTGAGTTGCTTGGTATCCGCCTCGCTCAACTCACCGGAACTGTTGATCGCCTTCAGATTACCGTCCGCCTCGATCGTGAAGCCAAACTTCTTGCTGGCCAGATCCGGATACACTGACGCCAGCGTCGACGTGAACGCTTCATACGACGTCTTCAGCGCCTCTGTCGAGTTACCGTGCTGCGCCGCCTTCTGCGGGAAGTCAGGCGACTGCGAGCGACCTATCCAGGTATCAACCGCTTCCATCGGCTCAGTGGTCGCAGGCACTTCGGTACTCGGGTGATAAACAACGGCAGGCGTGTTGGCGGCAGCGTTCTTCAGCGCTTCTTTCTGCGCATCGGTGAGCGGCTGCGGCGTGAGCGTGATGCCGGAATTGGGCAGGGTGATGGTTGGAGAGGTGTTGTTACCGGGGGTTAGTGAGATAACCATTTCATCGATCCATGATTGCGGGGTTGTATGGAGGGTATCGACGGGGTGGGTGGGAAGCTTGAGGAGTTTGGGGAGGACGAAGGTTTTCAGGTTGTTTCCGTGAGCTTTGCCTCGGGAGCTTTTGTTTCCCGATAGAACTTGGCACGTCGCGGCCTGCTCAAGGCCACGCGCACAGGAAACCTCCGTCACGCTGAAAGGGGGGTTGAATTACGTGGATTGCTGCGACCTGACGTCATCACCGAGCGCATTCACTTTTCGTAAGGCGCTTGGGGTATAACATGCATACCAAGCGGATCACGTAGGCAAGATCAACGGCTCTTTATCTTGTAGCCATCAATCGGAATATCTTCTGTGCGCTCATACAGTGGAGCATCGCTGAATGTGGCTTGTTCAAATGCGTGCGTATCCCAACGTCTTGCTTTCAAGGCTGAATACAACATGCCCACCCTCAATGGAATGTTTCCGCGTCTGTCTTTGGCGCGCCTGAAGGAAAAGAAGTTGAAACCTTCTTCCAAAAAGTACCGATAAGGGTCGTAATCGTTAAGATCGATAGAGAACCTTTCGAAAAACTCGACCATCAGATCATTTGCATCGTCGCCATCAACGCCCATGTCCCTCGCGACATCGGTCGCCAAGCTGAAGCTTTCAAACGCCTTTCTTCCAAAGCCCGCGGTATCGTTGATGCAGACGACAATGCTATCCATTATTTTGTAATCAAGGGGTTCGTTCATGGTTAGAAAACCTGATCTTCGGTGCTCACAATGGAGTCTTCAGTTACAAATGTCTTGCAGGCTATCAGCCCTGGCTCCGCCGCCGTATACGCCCAGCCTGCAGAATGGGCAATAATCTTGTAATGCATCTCCGATTGTCACCTCAATTGGACTCACTGAGCGCCTACTGTACATCGACGAGGGATACCCATGCAGTTGACCAATGAAGCCATGGCCAAACACACCTTCCTGAAAGGCATGTATCAGGATGAGTATTTCCCTGATGCCGTTGTGAAAATGTGCGAAGACGTGCTGGTCAACCTGTGTCGCGAAATCGAGCAACAAGAGCCTTCCGACCTGGACGCGCTGTATGCCCTGACTCACAAAGCGACAGAGCAAATCAACGAGCTGGAGGAGGTGTTTGAAGAGAACGGCAGTGAGATCGAAACCGTCGCCCGCGAAACCATTGCCGATGATTTCGTACGGATAGCAGACGCTTATGGTTTCACCGACGCGGACATTGAGGAGCTGATTGCGCCGCGTGAGTGGTAATCAACCGCCTTTATGCCCCCTGATGCTGACAGGTTTTGCCAGAAGGGGGCATACGCTTGAATGCGCTCAGCCTCTGCCTCTTACGCGAGTCTCTGATTAATGAAGCAGGTCAGACTAATTCGCCACGGACAAAGCGCTGCCAACGCAGGCGAAGCCAGTGTGGATCACGCGACTATCCCTCTCACGTTGAAGGGGGTAGAGCAAGCGCAGTCAGTGGCCCGATCATTCACTCATGCGCCGGATTTGATTGTCGCCTCGCCGTTTTCCCGAGCGCAGGCAACCGCCACGGCGACCGCAGCTACTTTCCCTGCCACCCCGCTTGAAACCTGGCCCATTCAAGAATTTACCTACCTCGAACCCGCGCGATGTGCCAACACAACCGGTGCTCAGAGGCGGGATTGGGTTGAAGCCTATTGGGCCAAGTCAGACCCGGCGTTTACGGATGGAGCAGGCGCCGAATCTTTTTCAGGATTTATAACCAGAGCGCAGGCCTTCCTGGCTCGACTTGCGGAGCATCCTGCCCAGGACATCGCAGTGTTTTCGCATGGGCAATTCATCAGTGCCATCGCCTGGCTGATCGAGCGCAAGCCGAAAGACATTTGTGGGCAAGCGATGGCGGACTGGCGGGAGTATGAAATCAAGAACCATGTGGCTAACGGTGGTGGCTACATACTGTTCAGGCATGTGGGCGCTGATGACTGGCGAATATGCTCACAACCCTCACAAAACGCTGAGAGCAGATGAAGCCAAACAGCTTCACTTGCAGATGGCGCTCTGACGACTACAAAAAACTGCTCGTTGTCGTGAAAGCGGCGCCATTTCGGGCGGAGGAATCACCACTGATCGGGGCTCTGGTTGCACATGTCAGCTCTGTGCGAAACGACCTTCGACATTCCCACGCCAAGTGCCTGGAGCACCTTGAGGATGGTGGAAAGCTTCGGGTCGCCGCCAGCAGCGATAGACCTGTAAAGGTTAGGTCTGGCCAGGCCCGTGTTCTTCGACAGATTACCCATGCCACCTCTCGCCTCGATCAGTCGACGGATGGCCGTAAGGAAAACGTCTTCACCCCCATCTTCGTCGATTTCTTCCAGCGCAACAGACAGGTATTCGATGGCAAACGCTTCGTCCTCACGGAGCATTTTCAGAACGCTTTCATCATGGGAGCGCGTACGAGTCGTCATTTATTTTTCACCTTGTGCCATTTCCATAGAGCCTTGGCTTGGTCAATGTCGTTTTGCTGCTTGTCCTTTGAGCCGCCACCCAAGAGAAAAAGTATTTTTTGGCCCTGAATCGCGTAATACACCCGAAATCCAGGCCCAAAATCCAGCTTCATCTCAAAGACCCCATCACCCACCGGCTCGGTTACGCCGAAGTGGCCAAGCGCCGCTCGGTCGATCCGGGTAGTGATTCTTGCTTTGGATCGCGTGTCTCGAACGGTGTCGAGCCAACCCTGATAGATATCCACTCCATTGGCAGACAGTACGTGTTCCACTTCGTACATGAGGAATGTACCTTAAAAGAGACAGATAGATGGTTGAATATCCTTATCGACAGCATGCTATTGATCGGAAATGAGCGAAGCTGTGATTCAGATTGAGGAATTACAGAAATTGGCGTTTACGAGGGGCTGTTATAAAGCGGCGAAATGTTGCAGGAGAGGTGGCGGAGGCTTGATGAGCGCTGACGTATGCGTTAAATGCCCTGCATAGGTCGCTATTAAGGCTGAGGGAAAAAGGGACTGCATCGCGGCGGACCCTTCTTTCATATTTAGTGCGGCGTTAGGAGTCGAACCATTCATATCGCCTAGAAAAAAAAGGACATTCAAATCATGTATCCGAAGATTTACCCCGCGCGGTTACCCACTTGAGCAATCTGCCCAGCCACCAGCGGTTGCGAGCCTCTCGAATTTCATCGATTTGCATGAACGTGTATGGAGAGGGCATGGCTTTTTCTTTTATGCGTAGGGCGCGTAGGCCTCTAATAACGTGGCGTGCGTAGAATAACAACGTCAAGCTACATGCGATAAGGCCGAACGTTGCAACTAGCCCAGAGGTGAGCGCCCCCATCACCTTAGTAAACATGCTGGCCGCCAAGGTTGTTATACCGGCCACCAGAATTGGATTATATACAGTCGAACGACGTTGCGTCGTCTGTGGGCGTGTTTGAACTTTTATTCCGTCATATTCAAAAGGATGAAAAGAAGGTTTAGTACTGGCCAGGAAAAGATACATCAAAACAGATAGAACTAATGGTAACAAGCCTGTCATAGCCGTAAGGATGCTTTCTCTACCCCAAAATTTTGCCGCAGCGAAATAAGCAGCGCTACTGGCGAGCAGAGAGAAGGAACCAGCTGCTGACATAATCAGCGAAGTCATGTAAGTAGTGTAGCGCTCGCACATATATATTAAGTACAACGTCCATGCAAACGCTAAGAATGAAGTAATAAAAAATAAATGCCAAAAGTAAGGCAGGTTAGAAGGGGCCAGAGCTAAAAAAAGGATCAGTGTCCCTAGCAATGTCCAGCTTCCACGCTTTAGCTTATCTGCGTCAATCATAGTAGGCCATCATATTTGTAGTGCTTTTCCAATTTTTTTATCCCAACCATTTTCAACAATTACCCACTGTACGCCTAGGCCTACAATAAAGCCAACGCCAATTACTACTGCAAGAGGCGCTGCAGGCAAAGATAGCGCGCCAGTTACAATGCCCACCGCTGAACCTCCTCCAATACCTGCGACGGCTGAAATGACGTTAGTCGGTTGGTTATCCGCAGATTTATTATACAGCTCTTTCCAGGATTGAGAGTTTGATGCGTCGATCGCTAACTGAGGGCCAACTGCTATTGCCATGCCGACATAGGGGCCGCCTAGTCTTTTCAGTATTCCAGTGGCACCGTCAGCATGCAGTCGGGCACTTTGACTCAATGCGGTATTGGTATTAATTAGCGGTATGTGGGCAACCGATTGTCCAACTTTTCCCATTAATATATAATGCCGAGCTACAGCTGTTGTTGGTATTTCAAAAAATAACTTCCCCTCTTTTGAAATTATTCTAATTGTCCCTTTAAACGTTTTGCTCGCCGATCTGGCGCTTGCCGTACCCCTAGCGTCAGCCCATGAGTTGAGCTTCGCTTTTTGGGCCGCGGTCAAGTCTAAAAGGTCCATGACTTTTTTGGTCTGTGCCGCCGCCATGACTGCCCCTGCGGCGGTAGCAACGGTTCCTGTTAAGTTTCCTGGCGAAAACATCAAAGGACCGATTTCGGGAATATTTTCGGCAGCTTGTTGAAGAGATTTTAGAGCCTCTACCGAGATTTTTGCACCGGTCTCCAATCTCTGAAATATCTCACGAAGTAACAAGGCTCCTTTTTTTGATTCCTCCGCACTCAATTGTTCGTCAGGCGAGGACAGCTGATAAATAAGGTATAACGCAGCATTGTAATCGTCCGTTTCATAGGTGCCTGCGAAGTTAGAGAGAGGCATATAATAGCTGCTTGCAGTCCCTCCAGAGGCTGCCTGATAGCCTCCTCCCAGTAAGCCTGATTGCCTTTGAGTGCAGCTTAAACGTGCTGAAGTTGGCGGGGTTAAATACTTATTCACACAGATATTCCCTTGTCTGGCCATAATCTTAGCGATAACCGCTTTAAGCTGAAATTTTCTGCATAATCATGTGCGATTGATAGATGCTAGTGGTCACTGGCAACGCTTCTAGATCAACTATTGCAACTCTCAACCTATAGTGCGCATTTTTCGTGATCATGCAAATATCCTTTAACTCTTGCCCACGACTAGCGCCTGGGATCCTAACCTAGCTTTATGCTCGTGTATTGAATTCATCCGGGTTAGTAAATGCACTGACCCTCACGTCCTTGGAGGTTTTCTCAAGCGCACATAGGGCGACAACAACTGAGCATCGCATCGTGTTTATCCTACTTGAAGAAAGACACCAATGGGAAGGTGGGATTGCGGCCTTCCAGTTGGTGGGTGACATTGCTGCTGCATTTTGATGTGTCACCACCGATCAAGTCCCTGATGTCTATCAGGTTTGTCCACTAACGCCATTACCAGGAGCTTGAGCATCTCTTGATTTTGCACCCTTATCGCTTTACCGGCAGGTTGGCCGATACGAGAGCTACTGACCCAGAGAACTGCCCTGTTTTCTAGCCGTCAGTATGAAAGCTAGGGCTGCCAGGGTTGCTACTCACACCCCATACTCTTCCCAGCTCATGCCGAGATATTCGTGCAGTTCCATGCCTGCACCTTCGCGTCCTTCATGCCAGTCTTCCACGAACCGGTGGATATCTTCTTCTACCACATCGCCCTTTAGGTAGAGCTCAAGAAATCTCATTTCAGCCTCCTGGCTCGACGTCGCAGATAGTGTCTCAATCTGGGTTTTCCAGCCCAAAACGAAAAAACCCGCCAAAAGGCGGGTTTTTCGGAGATTTCAAAGGCTGCAAAAACCACCTTTGAAACCTTGTATGGTGCCGGCACCAGGAGTCGAACCCGGGACCTACTGATTACAAGTCAGTTGCTCTACCAACTGAGCTATACCGGCGTAATGGGCTGCGAGTATATAGAGTCTGATGCGCTTGTAAAGCCTAGCTGTCTGATTCAGTTGAAAAAAATCGACCATTGGCGCTTCAGGTCGGATGTGGGCAGGTGGTGGTGCAGGACGTTTCTGTTGGTTTGGACGGATTGGTCTGTGTGGCAGGGCGGATGGCGTTGAATTCGGGCGTTGATTTTGCCGTTGGCGCACACGGCTTGTGCATCACGGAACGCTGGATTTTTCACTTGGCCTTGCAAACCGATATGTCTAGCCTTGATGGCTATCTGGCGCTCAAGAAGGCACCCATCCGACCCCGCCATTTTTGAGCAGTTGCGGGGCAGGAGGGCTTTGCATAGGCTTGTTCTCAACGGCCCAGGCTGCTGAGTCAGCAGCACGGGTCGTTGGCTTTTCAGCCAGGCAGATAAAGGACTATCTGATGAGTGATGCGATGGATCGTAACCGGGTTTGGGGTGTTGTTTGCCGCAGGCTGGTCATTCGCTGAGGAGTTGTTGAAGGATATTTGTAGTTGCGTATGGCCTGTTGGGTCTTGCGCAAGGTGGGGCTGAGGATTGCTGTCTGAATCGCATGAATGTGCGTCTGGATGCCGACGAAGGCTTCATCGATGTTTCAAGAAATGCCCGGATCCTCTGGATTCGGGCATTTTCTTGTGCGCTGGTTGCTGTTGCGTCGGATTTGCACTGGAGCTACCGGCTTTTTGGCCGATACAGCTGTATCGAAAATGGCAGTCGGCCATGGACAGCAAGTGCAATGCAGAGAACGCCTACGCATTACGAGCTGCTGAGTGTCGCTCGCGATGCCTCTCCTGAGCAGATCAAGAAGGCTTATCGCAAACTGGCGCAGAAGCTGCACCCTGACAGGAATCCAGATCCTTACGCCTCGGAGATGATGGGCGTCGTCAACGCGTCTCACGATGTGCTGGCTGACCCTTCGCGGCGTGCGGCTTATGATGCGCAGCTCGCTGCCAACGAGCACAAGGCGCGTATGGACGCTGCGCGCCGCAAGCAGGCGCATGCAGCCCGTGGGCAGGCGGTGCATGTGTATGCGGCCACTTCTGCAGCCACTGCTGCTGCGCCGTCTCAGGCGGCTCGCTCGGGGCCGGCGCCCAAGTCTTCTGCCTATGCTTCTGCATCCCCTTCCCGTGACAAGCGTCGTCGCAGTGCGTGGCGTTGGGCGCTGTTGTTTGTGGTGTTCTGCGCGGGTGGCGCGTGGATGGGCTACGACCCGGGTGCAGGCAAGTCGTTTGTGCCGTCCGAGCCTGCGCCGGTTGCGCAGACGTGGGTCAAGCCCGCGCCTGTCACGCCGGTCGAGGAACCTGTAGCGAGCCCAGCCAAGACGGTGGATGCGGCGGCATCCGAATGTGGCGTGCCGGCGCTTGATCCGATGGGCGCGCCGTGGCCGGACAAGGCGGGTTATGTGAAGGACATGCCGGTGCTCAAGGACAACGGCTGGTCGCAGATCACTGTGGATAATTCGGCGGGCGAGTCGGCGGTGTATGCCAAGGTCACGGATGCGGTGGGGCGCAGGGCGTTTCGGCATGCGTTTGTGCCGGCCGGGGCGGTGTTTGTGTTCGCCAAGATGGACCCGGGGCTGTACCTGCTCAAGTACAAGATGATGAGCACGGGCTGTGCTTTTGCGTCGGGCAGGATTTTGCTGGAGGAGACGCCGATGGGCAGTCAGATCAAGTCCAGTGCCTACAAGCTGACGTTGCGCAAGCTGCAGAACCGCAGTGTGCCGTTTGCGCGGTTGAAGGATGATCAGTTTTAGTAGTGAGTCATGACAGGAATGCGGCGCTGCGTATTCAGTCTTCGCGAGCAAGCTCGCTCCCACGGGTTCTGCGCACCTGTGTTGAGATCATGTTTTGCAACGCTTTCAGGCCGGTTTTTGCAGGCACCGTCTCTTTCTTTTGAAGGACATTTCCGAGAGAATCCCCGACCGCTTGCGCCCCTCTGTCTGGGCTTCTAATCTCCGCCCCGTCGCTGCCCATCAGCGATCGGGTTTAGTAGCCCGCAGTGAGTTAAGGCGTAACACAGCCGCGTTTCATTAGGCTTCGTCCTGATGCTATGGCGACTGTGCGCTTGGCACCTTCGGGTGCGCCGGTTCTTAGCTCACCGGTCTACTAACTCGCGTACAGTTGCCGCCTTTTCGTTTAGTAGCGGAATGGCAGCGACTTCAATAGAAGGAGCTAAAGCATGGTCAAAGTAACCCCCGATCCTCCCAACAAACCGTCCAGCGCCGCACCGGTCTTCGACAAGGCTGTGGTCAAGCGCGCCATGGAGTGTTACCTGCCAATCTCCCGACCGGCCAAGGAACCCCACGACAGCAAGTTCGACTTCATCAGCCTGGAAGCCACCCTGGTGCACGCGCTGGATTTTCTGCGCTGCGCATCGGCCACCGCTCACGAACTCGGCGATGAACTGACCGGTTCGCAACGTGATCTGGCGTTCGCTTCCATGCACATGCTGGAAATGGCCAAGGTGATGGTCGAGCGCTCGCTGGAGTGTGTCGAAGAGGTCTGAAATCTTACGCCGTACAGCTCGTGCACAGGCGTCTGCGTGTGCACGATTGGGCCGCGCAAAACGCTTGCGCCAGAGCCTTTACCAAATCTTTATGCACAATTTGCTGATAAAGATTTGCGCAGTCGGGTAATTGTGTGCAGTCGGGTGCATTGAGCCGCAAGGCATTGTTTTTGCGGGTTACGGGAAGGATTGCGGAAAAAAATAAGGGGCTTCAGTAACTGGCGCGCCAAGCTTTAACGCACTCATCCACATTTTCATCAACAGACTTATCCACAGGTTGCTCAATCGATTTACGTCACGATTTTCGAGCCAGAATCAGCAGGTTGCGCGGTGTAATCCGGCTGTCACAGAAAGTGCCAACGCTCACGCTGTAACCCTGCTCACGCACATACATCGCTCTGTCCAGCACCAGCCACATCTCCAGCGGACGCCGAAACAGATCGCGGACCAGTTCCAGGTTGCGCACGTCGGCCAGTCTTTTCCAGCCAGCGGCCTCCAGCGCAGACCAGTCCTGTTGACCCGGTGCAGGCAGATGCTTGAGTTTTGCCAGATGGTTGCAGTAGTCCGCGTAGGACGCATCCAGCCAGGACGTTGGCAGCGACGGTGTGGGCAAGTAGTCATCGATGCCGCGCAGGCGGCGCTGCAGCAGGTCGAAGCCCAGGCGACGGGCCATCGAGATGTCGCGTTGACGGCGTACGCGCGCGCCGGCTGTCACGGTTTCACTGAGTGGCAGACCCAGCTCGTCTCGCGACAGCTTCAGGCCGGACGCTTTGCCCTCGCTGGACAGCGCCTGATAAAGGTCGTGCCGGGTGCGGTTATAGCAGCACGGCGCAATCGCCATGTGCCGACAGCCCGTCTGGCTGGCCAGCTCCATCAACTGAATGTTCAGATCGCCGCAGGCATGCAGCGCCACAGGCGTGTGTTCGGGTTGCAGGCAGCGCCACGTGTCGTCGGCCATGACATCCTGCTGCACATGCCTGGCATCGATGCCTTGCCGCGTACTCAGGGCCAGGCCTGCTTCGATCAGCGCCGGGTCGTGCTCCAGGCAGGTCAGACGCTGGCCGGGCCCGGTCAGGCGGCGCCCCAGATGGCCTTTGCCAGCGCACCAGTCCAGCCAGTGAGTTGTGCTGTCACGCATGTCCAGATGGCTGGCGAAGGCTTCGATCTGCTGCCACTTGCGCCCCGGCACATCGACGCTCATGCGCGGCTCGACCGGCTGCAGCGCATGCACGGGCAGTTCGGCGACGTTGCTCAGTGCAACGGCTTCGGCGGCCAGTTGCTTGAACGGGAAGGGCGCGTCGAGGTGTTCCGGGTGATTGTGCGCGGCCTCGGCCTGTTCCAGCGTGCGTTGCCGCAGCCAGTGCGCGAGGTCAGGGTATTTGTCTTCCCATGGCAGGGTCAGGTGCGTGAACGGCTTGGGTCGCCACAAGGCCTGATGCGCGAACAGGAAGCTGTCCAGCGCACCAAAGTAGCTGCCGAGGTGTTCATCCTGCAAGCGAGGTTCAGAGGGCATGGTGGCGGCCTCATGTGGCAAGGTGCTGACTGGATCGACGCCAGCACCTTTCATATCAGCGACCCTGGCTTGCGTCTACACGCAATAGTTTTTCCAGCAGCCGGAAGCCCTGCACCAGCACGAAGGTCATGACCAGGTAGAACATGCCGGCGGCGAAGAAGATTTCCACCGGCAGGTAGGTGCGGGCGATGATCGTGCGCGCCATGCCGGTCAGTTCCAGCAGGGTGACGGTGCTGGCCAGCGCACTGGCCTTGAGCATCAGGATCACTTCGTTGCTGTAGGCCGGCAGGCCGATGCGTGCTGCGCGTGGCAGGACGATGTAGAACAGCGCCTTCCATTTCGACATGCCCAGCGCCCGTGCCGCTTCGATTTCACCTGGCGGCACCGCCTGCATGGCGCCACGCAGGATTTCGGCGATGTAGGCGGCGGTGTGCAGGGTCATGGTCACCACGGCACACCAGAACGGGTCGCGCAGGTACGGCCACAACGCACTCTGGCGCACCGACTCGAACTGCGCCAGCCCGTAATAGACCAGAAACAGTTGCACCAGCAGCGGCGTGCCGCGGAAGAAAAAGATGTAGGCGTAGGGCAGGGCGCGCACCGGCCAGTGACGCGATGCACGGGCAATGCCCATCGGGATGGCGAGGATCAGCCCGGCGATGACGGCAATCGCCACCAGCTCCAGGGTCAGGGTCGCGCCCTGTGCCAGGCGTGGCAGCCACTTGATGATGACTTCCCAGTTCATGACGCGCTCCTCAGAAAGCCGCGACTGGCGCGCTTCTCAAGGAAGTACATGCCGGCCATGGCCAGCACGGTCAGGCCCAGGTACATGAAGGCTGCGACCATATAGAAGGTGAACGCCTGCTTGGTGAAGCCCACGGCGATCTGCGCGTGACGCATGATTTCTTCCAGGCCGATCACCGAGACCAGCGCGGTGTCTTTCATCAGAATCATGAACAGGTTGCCCAGACCGGGCAGGGCGATGCGCCACATCTGCGGCAGGACCAGTTTGAAGAGGATGCGCGAGCGTGACATGCCCAGCGCCAGCCCGGCTTCACGATGGCCTTTGGGGATGGCCAGAATCGCGCCGCGAAACACTTCGGTCGCGTAGGCACCGAAGCAAATGCCCAGGGCGATGACCCCGGCAGCAAAGGCGCTCAGGGCCAGGTCAGGAATGTCGAACAGTTTGCCCAGAGCGCGCATGCCGTTGACGGTGCCGAAGTAAATCAGCAACACCCAAAGCAGTTCGGGAATGCCGCGTACCAGGGTCGAGTAGGTACTGCCCAGCCATTGCAGTGGCTTGTAGGGCGAGGTCTTGGCCAAGGCGCCGAGCAGTCCGAGTATCAGCCCCAGGCACAGGGCCGAGAGTGCAAGCTGGACCGTCATCAGCGCGCCAGCCGCAAGGGCCGGGCCGAATCCGTGGAGATCAATGTTCATGGGCAGGCTTTGTCAGGGCCGGTCGCCGCGCTTCGACAGGAAGCGGCGGCGACGCGGTCAGGTGAATCAGAGGATGCTGAAAGGGAAATACTTGTCGTTGATCTTCTTGTAGGTGCCGTCAGCGATGATTTCTTTCAGGGCCGCGTTCAAGCGCTCGCGCAGGGCGTCGTCACCCTTGCGCACGGCGATGCCGATCTTGTCGTCTTCAACGACAGGCTCGCCCTTGAACTCGAAGTTCTGACCCGCTTCGCTTTTCAGCCACTCGAAGCTGACGTATTTGTCGGCCAGCATGGCGTCGACGCGACCGGAGGACAGGTCGAGGAAGGCGTTTTCCTGAGTGTCATAGAGCTTGGCGTCCATGATCCCGAGCTTGTCTTCCAGCCAAGTGGCGGCCAGTGTCGAGCGCTGTGCACCCACTGACTTGCCGGCAAGGCTTTCTTTGGCTTTTTCAGTGCTCGATACGTCGATCGAGGAGGTTTTCGGCGCGATGAATTGCAGCTTGTTCGAGTAATACGGGTTGGTGAAATCGACCACCTGCTTGCGTTCTTCGGTGATCGACAGCGACGAGATCAGGAAGTCGAACTTGTTGGCCATCAACGCCGGGATGATGCCGTCCCAGTCTGACGTCACCGCTTCGCACTCGACCTTCATCCTGGCGCACAGGGCCTGGCCGATTTCATAGTCGAAGCCCACCACCTGGCCACTCGCGTCCTTGTTGTTGAACGGCGGGTAGGCACCTTCGATGCCCATTTTCATTGTTTCAGCAAAGGCACTGCCGCTGAAGGCAAGGGTGGCCGCTGCGATCAGCAAGATCTTTTTGTACGACTGCATGGGTGTTGCTCCGTTAGCGGTGACTCGACATGAATTGTTTGCACCTTGCCGACAGCGGGTTTTCGAACACTTGCTGCGGTGTGCCCTGTTCTTCGACCATTCCCTGATGCAAAAACACCACTTCACTTGATACCTGACGTGCAAAATTCATTTCGTGGGTCACCAGCAGCATGGTCCGGCCTTCTTCAGCCAGTGCGCGGATGACGCCGAGTACTTCCTGAACCATCTCCGGGTCGAGGGCCGAGGTCGGCTCGTCGAACAGGATAACCTTTGGTTGCATGGCCAGCGTACGCGCAATGGCGGCGCGTTGCTGCTGTCCGCCGGAAAGTTGCGCGGGGTAGGCATGGCGCTTGTCGGCGATACCGACCTTGGCCAGCAACTCTTCAGCCACCGCAATGGCCTCGGCCTTGCTCTGACCGAGCACGCGACGCGGAGCTTCGATGATGTTATCGAGCACGCTCATGTGCGGCCACAGGTTGAAATTCTGGAACACGAAGCCGATCTGGCTGCGCAAGCGATTGATCTGCCGGTTATCAGCGGCAATCAGGTCGCCGTTGCGCGCGGCCTTGAGCTTCAATTCTTCGCCGGCCACCAGAATCTGGCCCTGATGCGGGTTTTCCAGCAGGTTGATGCAGCGCAGCAACGTGGACTTGCCGGAACCGGAGGAGCCGAGGATCGATATGACGTCGCCGTCGCGAGCCGTCAGCGAGATGCCTTTGAGCACCTCAAGCTGATCGTAGCGCTTGTGCAGGTTGCGGATTTCCAGGGCGGGCGTGGCCTCGGCCATGTGGGGTCCTCATTGAAGTGTGCGCGCTGGCTGCCAGCGAACGCCAAGCTAGCACAGCGTTTAAAGGACAACCATCGACGTCTGGCGTCCAGCGTGAAGGCGCTCGACGGGTTGTCTCATCCGGGCAGCGGACGGTCGCAAGAAGGCAAGCATGATGCCCTGTAAAACAGGGGCGTGCGCGAAAAAGGCGCGATGTTGCCAGCTTTGGCCTGGTGTTGGAAGTAGCATTTGCTGAGCGGCGGTCTGATTTCTGCACCATGTTTGCGCTTGGAAGAAGCTTTGGGGCATTTTTGGTGCGTGCATGTAGACGAATCTGAGGCGTTTGGTAACAAATCCTACAGACAGCTAAGAAAAGCCATCGTCTTGCATGCTTCACGGGCCAAGCCACAGGCCTCGTATTCTCTAAGCGACGTCGTTTTCGAAATATTTTGGCGCAATTCTTGCGTCAAATATAAAGAACGGCACCGTAGGTTTCTTTTTACGTAACGCTCCGGTGTGCCTCGCTCGTCTTGCACAGGTGGTTTTATGAGCAGTACCGCTAACTCTTCCGAGCTCGAACAAGGGCTGAAACCTCGACACATTACGATGCTGTCGATTGCTGGCGTGATTGGCGCCGGTTTGTTCGTCGGCTCCGGCCACGCGATTGCCGAAGCCGGCCCTGCCGTGCTGCTGGCGTATGCCGCTGCGGGTACGCTGGTGGTGCTGGTGATGCGCATGCTGGCCGAAATGGCCGTTGCCTCGCCTGACACCGGTTCGTTTTCAACCTATGCCGACCGCGCTATCGGTCACTGGGCCGGTTTCACTATCGGCTGGTTGTACTGGTGGTTCTGGGTGCTGGTGATTCCACTGGAGGCCAACGCTGCTGCAACCATCCTGCACGCCTGGTTCCCCAACATCGCGATCTGGATGTTCACGCTGGTCATCACGCTGGTGTTGACGGCGACCAACCTGTTCAGCGTGAAGAACTACGGTGAATTCGAGTTCTGGTTCGCGCTGATCAAGGTCGTGGCGATCATCGCGTTCGTGGTGCTGGGTGTTGCGGCGATCTTCGGTCTGCTGCCCACCAGCGACGTCAGCGGTGTCAGCCATCTGTTCGACACCGGCGGCTTCCTGCCCAACGGTATGGGCGCAGTGCTGGCAGCGATGCTGACCACTATGTTCTCGTTCATGGGCACCGAGATCGTGACCATCGCAGCGGCCGAGTCCAAGAACCCTGGCAAGCAGATCACCAAGGCCACCAACTCGGTGATCTGGCGGATCTTCCTGTTCTATCTGGTTTCGATCTTCATCGTGGTGTCGCTGGTGCCGTGGAACGACCCGCGCCTGGCCGAGGTGGGTTCTTATCAGACCGTGCTCGATGCAATGGGCATTCCGAACGCCAAGCTGATTGTTGACCTGGTGGTATTGGTTGCTGTGACCAGCTGCCTGAACTCGGCCCTGTACACCGCTTCGCGCATGCTGTTCTCGCTGGGCAAGCGCGGCGATGCACCTGCCGTGTCGAAGCGCACCAGCAAGGGCGGTACGCCTCACTGGGCGGTGCTCATGTCGACTGCGGCGGCTTTCCTGACCGTGTTCGCCAACTACATCGCGCCTGCGGCCGTATTCGATTTCCTGCTCGCCAGCTCCGGTGCCATCGCACTGCTGGTGTATCTGGTGATCGCAGTGTCGCAGCTGCGTATGCGCCAGAAGCGCATTGCTGCAGGCGAGGCCATCGACTTCAAGATGTGGCTGTTCCCATGGCTGACCTGGGCTGTGATCGCGTTCATCGTCGCGGTGCTGACCATCATGCTGCTGCAGGAAGAGCATCGCCTCGAAATCATCGCCACCGGCGTACTCAGCCTGTTGGTGATCGGCGCTGGCCTGATCGTATCGCGTCGCCGCAAGGCCGGTCGCGTGGGCGCTGCTGCGCTGGGTTGATCGCGCCCTTGGGCGGATGACGCTCGTGCCAATGCCGCGCATTGGCACGATCTTGCATCAGCGTGCGGCTCTGGTGTCTCTCTTCATCAGCAGGTCGGACGCCAGCGTGTAATCCTTCTGGAAGGCAGGGCTTTCGATCCACTCGATTGCACTGTCTTCGTCCTCATCGTGGTACATCGCGCGGTACACGATAAGCAGGCCCATCATAAAGTCCGTGGCCAGGTCCTCGTCCTCTTCGGAAATCACCAGTGCCAGCACCGGGTATTGCAGGAAGACGACGCACAGCGCGAGCTGGCTGATGGCCTCCGCTTGCTTCATGGCCGTGAACAGGTCGTCGTAGTCAGCCGGGTCAAAACCGTTCTCGACAATGTCGCTGAAGTCGAAAGTATTGAGGTCGAGTTCGACGTCATCGAACGGCTGGTTGACCAGTGCCGAGGCAAACACCGGATGAACCAGGCTGGTTGCAGCCTTGCCCGAGCGGTTCTGCTTGGCCTTGATCTTTGCGCGCTTGGCACGTTTTTGCTGCTTGTCTGGCGAGGCCATGAGCGGTCCTTTGGCTGGCGTGAGGTGCAATGGCCGCTATTGAAGCGCAGACGAGCCCGATAACCAAGGTTTGTGCAGTAATTGGCGGGCGATAAAAAACCCGCAGCGCGCGGGTTTTTGATTTGCGGGGTGTTACCGACGCGTCACCGTTTGCCCGGCTTTGCGAACGCTTCGGCTTCATCCATGCGGTTGGCGAACATGCTGACGGCTTCGACCGCATCGCTTGCGCCATCGCGGATCTGCACGATGACCTGCCCGGCCTGGTCTGCCAGTATCACACCGCGAATGGCTCCTTCCTGAGTCGCGCCCATGCTTGCCACGGCTTCGCGTGTTTCGGCGAGGATCTTGCCAATCATTTCGGCAATCTCGGTGGTCGAGCCGCTGGTACGTCCCGCCAGTTGCCTGACTTCGTCGGCCACCACGGCAAACCCGCGGCCCTGGTCACCCGCCCGAGCCGCCTCGATGGCTGCGTTGAGCGCCAACAGGTTGGTCTGATCGGCAATGCCGCGAATGGTGTTGACGATGGCGGTGATCTGCTCGGAGCGATCACCCAGCTGACTCACCAGCTTCGCCGATGCACCGATGTTTTCGGAGATTTGGCGCATCTCCCGCGCCGTGTCCTGAATGACCAGGGTTCCCTGTTCGGCCACTTTCTCGGTTTCTGCCGAGATATGGTAAGCGCGCGATGCACCGTGTGCGTCCGCTTCCTGTTTTTCAACGCGGTGGGTGATGTCGCTGGCGAACTTGACGATTTTGTAGAGTTTGCCGTCGACATCAAAAACCGGGTTGTACGTCGCTTCCAGCCAGACAACCCGACCCTGTTTGCCGATGCGTTTGAACTGGTCGCCGATGAACTCGCCGTGGTTCAGCTTGCGCCAGAACTCGGCGTACTCCGGGCTGTTGACCAGTGCCGGCTCGCAGAAGGTTCGGTGGTGTTTACCCTTGATCTCGTTCAGCGCATAGCCCATGACGTTCAGGAAGTTGTTGTTGGCCGTAATCACATTGCCGTTGGGCTCGAATTCGCAGATAGCCATCGCGCGGTCTACCGCTGCCAGCTTGCTGTTGGTTTCGTTCTCCAGCATCACGCGTGCGGTGACATCCAAGGCGTACTTGACCACCTTGACGACGTTGCCCTGCGCGTCAACGACCGGGTTGTAGCTGGCTTCAAGCCAGACGCTGTGACCGTTCTTGCCAACGCGCTTGAAGGTGCCGGAGATAAATTTCCCGGCCTTCAGGGATGTCCAGAGGTCAGCATACTCGCGGCTGCGGAGCATCTCCGGTTCGCAGAAGTCGCGATGCGTCTTGCTTGCCAGCTCTTCGGCGCGATAGCCCATCGCCGCGAGGAAGTTATCGTTGGCCCGGAGGATCTTGCCATCGAGGCTCAGCTCGACCACCGCCATCGACTTTTCCAGCGCGCTTGTCAGTCCGTTGAGTCCATCTACCTGGGCCTTCATGGCCGTCAGCTCAGCTTTGTTCTTATTTCCGAACATAACGTGCCCCTCGGTGTGTTTGCGGACCTACTGTGATGAGGCTATCGACTCGAAAGGCTGCAGCATGAATGCGCGTTGCAACAATTGAAAAAATAAATCAAGTATTTTTTGGCGCCAGAGACGCGCGCGGAGCTGATTTGTCGACAAAAGCATGCGGCAATGAGTGCGGGGCTGGCGCGCAGAGGGGCTGCTCGCCAAATTCCGGACAAAGAAAAGCCCGCGATGGGGGAGCGGGCTTAAGGATTCACACTTGGGAGCAGCTCTACAATGACGCGGCCGCTGTGAAAACTTTGTGAAGAGTTTTCACTGTTTTACTTTTTTTCAGGCTGAATGGTATTGGTCACTTCGGAGGTCGGCACGAAGGTCTTCGACTCTTCGGCAGCCGCTTCCTTGGACTCGGCTTTATCCTTGGCCGCTTCGGTGTTCTCTTTGGCCGCTTCGTTCACTTTGTCCTGAGCAGACTCCATCTTCTCCTGGGATTTCTCCTGATGCGCCTGAGCGTCCTGTGCCTTCTGTTCGGATTTGCTGTCGCAGGCAGCCAGACCCAGAGTGGCGGCGAGGATGAGGGCGGAGGCAGTTAACTTGAGCACGGAATTTTCCTTGTGGAAGCAAATGTATGGCTTCGAGGGTGGGCGGGGAAAATTAGTTCAATGGGATGGGGGTGGCAGGGCTCTGGATTGCTGGTCTTGAGGGGCTCGAAGCATCGTTTCGCACCTGTGGCCGAGCGCTATCTGGAAGCGATTCGGGTTGATACCTTTCTTCGCAGATTGACTGTACATGACCTCGGCAGGTCGATATCCAAGGATCGGATCAGGGAGGGAGAAATGAAAAGCCCAGCTGCAGGCTGGGCCAGCATTTACCAAGGAAGTTTGGAAATTGTGTACCTTGGCCTGCCATTTCCCACTGTTCTCGCGCTTACGCCAATAGTGAATGTCTGGTTTAGCCGGGTGTTAATTATTGCCGGGTTTTCAATTGCGGCAGCAATCCGTCCGTGGATAATTGTGCCTTCCTGGGTTTTGAATTCGAAGCGACGTTCTGCAGGAAAGGCGCCAAGAAATTCGCCACTGAACTCGATATCGGTTTCAGTGATGTTTTCCACGCTCAGGCGCGATCTGCTAATGCGAACCTGATCAACGCTGGTAAAGGAAAATACGTGGTCTCTGGTTGTTACGGAGCAGTAGGCTTCATAGGCTATTAGTTTGTCCAGGTACTCTGAGACCGTGGCAATAGCCCTTGTACCAAGCCTAGACGCTGGCTCTGACAACTCCTCATCACCTTTGGTGGATGCCTCAAGAAGTTCTGCAACCAGCTCGAAAGCTTGCGAGACGGGCGTAGTCCCCTCCAGTGTGAGCTGAGGGTCACCACTTGGCGCTTCCTCAAACTCAAAACCAAATGAGCCCAGTGCCGTCCCTGTGATCAGTATCTGGTTTTGAGCTTTGTTTGGGATTGGCCCAAAATCATTCAGAACACCGCTTATAGAGGCTGCAATAGCCGATACGGCATCGGAAAATTTTGTGGTTACCGCGGCCCCAAACTCAGCACCTATACCGTGTACCCCTCTGACTGGAGTTCCGCGGTAAGTAACCACTGCTTTAGCGGGTGAGAATGCGCCGCGGCCAGGCTCTCGAAGACCTGCGCCTACCTGATTCTTCCTGGCTCGCAGCGAAAGACGTGAAAGGTTGCTCAGACCTGGCTTCTGAGCGATGCGGTCTAGGAAACCGATTTCTGCCTGTGCGTGAGTGAATTCAGTTCTATTCATTCTGGAGCTCCCGCTTTCGAATCCCCAAAAGGTCGGCCGCAGCTTGGTCATGCAATGGATCGAGTTTCACGCTCAGAAATCCTTTCCATTGCTGAGATCTTCTGTGCGACCACATACTGTACCAGTACGCCGCAAGCTCAATGAGTGTTTCGGGTGGGTCAGAGAGCAGATTTATATAAAAATCGACTCTATACGATGTCTTGATCCATTCTGTGTCCGTCAGCTTTTGAACATCATCAGCGGTCAATGATTGCTGAATGGCGGCTGACACATCGGCGAATGTCACAACATCCATATCGTTGGGCGGGCGGCCCTCCAGCATCTCCACGTTCTCCATGAAGCTGCCGTTAAGCCACTGAATGCCCGAAACGATACCCATGCGATGGATTTCAGATCGATGAGACAGGAAGCCCTCAAGCACCTCGCATCTTTCTAAGGTAGTCGAGAAGCGATCAATCAACCGCTTTACGTCTGTCGGATAGGGCGCTCGCTCAAAAGATGTTGGATTCCGCTCGTTGATCGGCGGAATTACCCCCTGATGATCCCATAGTGGTATCAACTTCACCTCCGTGTGCCATGGTCCAGCCGAGGAAGCCAGCTGCGTTGTTTATTGCAGTACACCCCCGCCGGTTCGTTGGTTTGCCTATACCCTCAGCTCGCCAGATGACTTGGCTTCCCCCTTCGGGAGTGCATATGTGCACTCTGTCATGCAACGCAAAATGCGGGCAAGCGCAAACGTTGTACGCAAAGTTTCGAGCGCTCGCGCGTCAGCAGATTTTCAGGGCTGGATAGAAGATGTCTGCTTCAGCGAGCATAGCGCTCAACGACCATAGGTATCAGCCGGTACTCAGCAATTTAGCTACGTGCTGAATGATTGGCATCGTTCAGTGGTCGAGCTTGTCAATGGACGGGTTGTGTGCCGAGCTTTGGGGATACGAGGAAGGTTAGGCCCAGACAACAAAAAGCCCGCACGAGGCGGGCTTCTTGTGTGCTTTCAGGTGTGCTTGGCATCACCTGAAAACGAAAGGTGGTGCCCAGAGACGGAATCGAACCGCCGACACGGGGATTTTCAATCCCCTGCTCTACCGACTGAGCTATCTGGGC
>Ga0105244_10000114_pt1 | contig 84368 bp, 72 predicted proteins | sample KBSM44metaG_FD_80423 | JGI IMG/M metagenome (GOLD analysis project Ga0105244, IMG submission 80423) | Miscanthus rhizosphere microbial communities from Kellogg Biological Station, Michigan, USA - KBS M4-4 metaG | ecosystem: Host-associated > Plants > Roots > Rhizosphere > Soil | place...
ATTCCCAATAATAGCTAAAACAGAATCTACAGCAGCAGCAGCTCCTTCTTCTACACCTACGTATAAAAGAGTCCCTTCTATTTCAGATTCGAAATCCTGAACTGCTTTATCAGTTTCAATTTCAGCTAAAATATCTCCTTCTTTTATTTTATCTCCTACTTTTTTATGCCATTTTGCCACCTTACCTTCCGTCATAGTGTCGGATAGGCGGGGCATCGTAATTACTTCTGCCATAATTTATTTTAATTTGAAAATTTAGCAATCTGAAAATTTGAAAATTAAAAAAGGACATATTCTATCACATTTTCAAATTCTCAAATTCTCAAATTAACTCATTATCTTTTAGTTTTCTAATTTGTCTAAGAATGGATAGTCTTCCTGAGCATATACATATTCATAAACCTTCTCAGCATCCGGATATGGAGAATTTTCCATAAATTCAATACACTCTTCAACAAAGTCTCTTGACTTGTTATCCATAACTTCCAATTCTGCTTCTGTAGCCCATCCGTTTTCTAAAATTCTGTGCTTTAAAAGTTCGATTGGGTCATCATTTTTATGAAGAGCTACTTCTTCTTTAGATCTGTATGGCTCAGCATCAGACATAGAGTGTCCTCTGTAACGGTAAGTTCTTGCTTCAATGAATGTAGGTCCGTCTCCTCTTCTTGCTCTTTCAATAGCTTCATAAGCAGCTTCTGCTACTTTTTCAGGATCCATAGCATCTACAGCAAGGCAAGGCATTTCATATCCTAATCCTAATTTATAGATATCTTCGTGGTTGGCAGTTCTTTTTACAGAAGTTCCCATTGCATATTGGTTGTTTTCTACAACAAATACTACAGGAAGTTTCCAGTTCATTGCCATGTTGAAAGTTTCATGTAAAGAACCTTGTCTTGCAGCACCGTCTCCGAAGAAACAGATGTTCACTGCTTTTCTGTCGAAATATTTATCAGCAAAAGCAATCCCAGCACCTAATGGAATTTGTCCTCCAACGATACCGTGTCCTCCATAAAAACGGTGTTCTTTACTGAAAATGTGCATAGATCCACCCATACCTCCGGATGTCCCTGTAGCTTTACCACAAAGTTCCGCCATGATTCTTTTAGGATCTACTCCCATCGCCATTGGATGGATGTGACATCTGTAAGCAGTAATCATACTATCCTTTGTCAGATCCATTGCATGTGTAAACCCGGCAGGGATAGCTTCCTGACCGTTATACAAATGTAAAAATCCTCTGATCTTTTGTTTTAGGTAAAGAGAACGGCATTTGTCTTCAAACCTTCTCCACATTGTCATATCTTCATACCACTTCAGGTATACCTCTTTAGAAAATTCTTTCATGTGTTAGCTCTTGCTTTTTTATGATGAAATAGTTGAGCAAAATTATGAAAAAAACTTTGTTTTTATTCTATACATAGATAACTTTTCGATTTTTCTGTAAAATCTATTTGCGGGCTGAATGGATTATTCTTAATTTTCGAGCCCCTGATGTCTCAATAAAACCACGTTCACTCCACCACTTTCCAACGACAGTATGTATAGAATATCCCTATTTATCTGACTTTTATAAAATAATAAATAAGAATAAAACATCAGGATTTCTTTATACCTGCTTGTTGGCAACTTTCATTTTTAATTATTGTTAACATACCTTTTGGTTATTTCAACAGCTTCTTTTCCGAAGAAAAATCGGTAAGTCTCAGAGTTCTGTCTTCAATTTCATTAACGAAGTTACCATATTGCTTTGCTGTTCTTGCTTTGATCTCCTTCCATTCCTTATCCGCCATAAATCCTTCCCAGGCTGTTTTCATCTTTGCTTCATCTTTCCACTCCAGCAGGTAAACAAATTCTGTTTTATCTGCGAACTCCGATTCCCAAATGGCTACAATGGTAAAGTCATATTTCTTCATTATTCTCAGGGCGTGATCTCTGAAACGGTCCAGAAAAACCTGTTTATTTTCTTTTGGAACTTCATAGATTCTTAATTGATGTACAGGTTATAGTGCAGAAGTATTTCCTTCGGAAATCTTTTGACCAAAAGCGATGTGGACTGATATGATAAATAATAACGTGATGAGATGTTTCATTATAATAATGATTAAAACTGATGAATTAAAATTAAATATTTTCTGCAAAATTTAATATGAATATAAAGAGATAAAAAACATTTTTACATCAAAACCTCCTGATATTAAATCACTTTCCTCATTGTTTCATTCTTCCTGTTCCACCGCCTGCCCTTGTTTTTTGAGGTGATAATGGTATATTTGATTTTTAAACCTGATTATGGAAGAAAAACAGTCTTCATTACTACACAAAATTTCAAAAGTCATTTCTGATTTTTTTAATCCATTGGTCTCTCTGATCATTTTCTTTGTATACATGAGCGTTAGGGAATACACCTTTAAAGATTCTATGCTGTATTTTCTTCCTATATTATTAATGATTATCATTCCGGTGATCATCTGGCTGGTATGGAATGTGAAAACAGGAAGATACACTAATATGGATGTCTCCAACAGGGTTCAAAGGAAAACACTCTACATATTTATTGCCGTGTGTGTGATTGCTTATCTTATTTTCCATTATATCAAAACCGGGTATATTGACCTTGTCATGCTTTTTATTTTGGTGCTGCTTTTCGCCCTTCAGATCAGCAATCTTTTTATCAAAAGCTCGATGCATACAGCGTTTAATATATTCGTAGCAGCTTTATTTTTCTCGCTTAACTGGAAAATGGGTCTGGCATGGCTGGGAATCGCTATTTTGGTCGGAATTACCCGGATCATTTTAAAGAGACACACCGTAAAAGAAGTATTTATGGGCGCTGGAATAGCTTTTCTGGTATCTTTTATCTATCTTTATTGCAATATTCAATTTCAACATTAGAATACTCTATGAAAATAAATCATCTTACTGCCGCAGAAGAAAACTTTATGAAGCTGTTTTGGAGAATGGAATCTTTCTATCTGAAGGACGTTATGGAGCAGCATCCGGAACCGAAACCACACCAGAACACGGTTTCCACTTATTTGAAAATATTAGTTGAAAAGGGTTATCTCTCCACTGTAAAAGAAGGACGAATCTTCAAATACAGCGTACTTGTTCCTTTGGAAGAGTATAAAAAATTTCTATTGAAAGAGCTTTCACATAACTTTTTTAATAATTCAGGGAAGGAAATTCTGGAACTTTTATTAAGCGAAAAATTAATCTCCCAGGAAGACATGAAAGGGTATTTTGATCTTAAAATCGAAATTAAACCCGCAAAAATTGAAGAACCGAAGTTTGAATTTGCTGAAGAAATTTTAAGTCCGAAAAAAGAGAAGAAAACCAAAGCAAAGGAAAAAGAAAAGGATAAGGATAAAGACAAAAAGAAGAAAAAGAAGAAAGATTAATATAAAAATTTCAAAAACACCAAATCATGAAAACAAAATTCCAGGAAACCATAAGCCGGGCCAATGAAGTCATTTTCCGATATCCCATGATTTTGACAATGGCTTTATTAGCTTCTATTGGCGCCATATACCTTGTTGAAACAGAGCTCAATGAAATTGCCTCTTATATAAAATTCACTATTTGCGCCTGCCTGGGGATTTCCCTGATGTTTGCCCTAAAAATGCTGTCCCAAAGGATAGGAAAAGAAATCATACTGAATGTACTCGGCATCCTTTTTCTGATAGGTTTTTATTTTATTCTGCCTGATAAAAAGAACCGTTTTACAGAAGTCTACGCTTATATCATTGCTATTACCGCTCTTCTCTCCCATTTACTGGTATCTTTTGTTCCGTTTCTGGAAAAAGACAAGGAGCTCAGATTCTGGCAGTACAATAAAAATCTTTTTATCAATACCTTTCTAACAGCTGTATTTACAGGAGTTTTAACGGGCGGAGTTGAATTAGCCATTTTAGCGGTTGATAAACTTTTTGATTTTAACTTCCATGACAGAATTTACAGGGATACCTTCTTTGTGCTTGCTATTTTTGGAAGCAGTTTTATTTTCCTTTTATTTAATGATAAAGGCTTAAATAACCTTGAGAAAGATGGTACTTATCCTGTTGTTTTAAAGTTTTTCACTCAGTTTATTTTAATTCCATTACTCCTTATATATGTAACTATTCTTTATTTCTATTCTGTTAAGATATTAATCAACTGGCAGCTTCCCAGAGGCTGGGTTTCTTACCTTGTTCTAGCATATAGTACCGTTGGTATTCTGGCACTGCTCCTGGTTCATCCGTTGAAAGAAGAAAACGCAAAATCCTGGGTTAGAATATTTTCAAAAGCATTTTATTATACGATTGCCCCTTTGATTGTATTGCTTTTCACTGCTATTTTCACCAGAATTTTAGAATATGGTTACACAGAACCAAGGTATTTCGTTCTCCTGCTTGCCCTATGGCTCTTAAGCATTGTCATTTACTTTATTTTCAGCAAAAAGGCTACGATAAAGTTTATTCCGGTCAGCTTATTTTTATTTGGGGCTTTTGCATTGATTTTCCCTTATCTTAATGCTTTTAGTGTTGCTAAAAGAAGTCAGAAAGCGGAATTAATGGATATCTTAAACAAGCATCAGCTGATTAGTGCGGGCAAAATTAATTTTCAGAAAAAAGTTACAGATACAATCCGTAATGAAATTGCTGATAAATTTGAATTTCTGGCCGAAAGAAAGCAAGTTGAATTTTTATCCACTCTACTGAACGAAAAAGACCAGGCTGAATTATCGGATCACATTAACGATGGTACATTTTACAGTATAAATTACAGCATTCAGAACAAATTTTCAGACGTGAATATTACGGTAAATAAAAGGCCTTATGAAATGAACAGATTGGTTCTTGTTCCTGAAAAAAAGGTGGTAGAAATCGGAAATTATCAATATTTAATTTCTTTCCACCGTTATAGCAGAGATCCCCAAAAACTAAATGACGACCAGTTTGAACTTGTAGATCAACTGACCGAAAACTCCTCATTAAAATTGAAATTAGATTCAAAAGAAGAAGTAGATTTTGGACCACAGATCATTAGACTGTTTGAGGAAAATAAAAACAAAAACGGAAATGTAAAAGTTCCTGAGATCGCTATGGAATCTGATTTAGGCAAGTATCATGTAAAACTGATTTTCAGTGAAATAACGAGAGAAAAATACGCTGATGATGACAGAGCCAGCATGTATTACGAAAACGTTTACCTCTTGGTAAGATTGAAATAAATAAGTTTTAAAATAAAAAAGGCTATCCTGCGGATAGCCTTTTTTATTGATATAAATCGTTTTTTATCTATTGGTACCTGAACTCCATACTGGGGAATTTCTTCCGTAAATCACCAGGTTTCCGTCATTTTGAACTGTTAGTTTTACAGCTCCTCTGTTGTTTGTATTTGAGCTCCACACTGGTCTGTTATAAGAATCATATACTACCAGGTTTCCATCACCCTGGAATTCCGCTTTACTTCCTCTGTTATCAGTAGCTGTAGCCCAGATAGCATTTCCATTTCTATTAGCTAAAACAAGATTACCATCATCCTGGAAAACCAAATAATAACGTCCATCTGAAGAATATAATTTGGCATCTTTACGAAATCTGTATCCGGTGGATACATAATCCCTGTTACCATAACGATCGCCATTACCCCAGCCATTATTATTTTTGACACCTCCCTGTGAAGCCCATAAAGGATTGGATCCATTATAGATAACAAGATTACCATCATCCTGAACTGATAATTTATCAGCTCCCTTGCCATCAGTATTTGAACTGAAAGCAACACCATTACCCCTTGTATACACTACCAGATTACCATCTCTTTGGAAAATCGCTCTCACTCCTCTGTTGGTAGTTTTTGACTCCCATGCAGGAGCGCCGGATCTGTTATAAAATACAAGATTTCCATCATTCTGAAAGATCAGATAGTACTCATTATTATCCGCCCAGTATTTTTTGTCCTGTCTTAAGGTCTGTCCTGCATAAATGCTTTGTGCGTTCACCAGCAACCCACCAAACACCATCATAAATGCTAATAAATGTTTTTTCATTATAATTACTTTTTGATTGATTGATAATTTTCTAAAATTATGCCAAAACATCATAATATTTCAACCCAAGTTATAATTAAATGATTATCTGGAAATTAAATTCCATAAAAAAAGCGGCTAAAAGCCGCTTCATATTTTTACCAACGATTTCCGCCGCCTCCGCCACGGTTGTTGTTACCACCATAGCCTCCGCCTCTGTTGTTGTTATTACCATAACCTCCGCCTCTGTTGTTGTCGAAGCTTCTTCTTGGCTTCTCCTCTCTTGGCTTAGCTTCAGATACGTTTAACGTTTTTCCGTTGAATTCTTTTTGGTTAAGAGCTTCAATAGCTTGCTGTCCTTCTTCATCACCCATCTCTACGAAACCGAAACCTCTGGAACGACCAGTTTCTCTGTCTGTAACGATTTTAGCTGATGATACATCTCCAAATTCTGCGAATAGATCGTGCAACTCATACTCTTTAGTTGCGTAATTGATGTTTGAAACAAAAATGTTCATTTTAAATAAATTAAAAAATTAATAAAAATTTGGTATATAAAAGAAAAACAACATAAATTAATGAACAAATATTGATTCCAAATATAAACGTATGCAAGATACAATTAAAAATTTCAAATCAAAGCTTTTTTTAAATATTTCTCACATTATGTTGAGTACAGGCTATTAAAACCACCAACAAAACAGCTTAAGTAATTGAAATACAGCAATTTATATCAAAAATAAAATTACGTTAAATTATTTAACATTTAACGTAAAAAAATGGCATTTATTCAGCTTAATCCTGTTTTTACATTTGCAAACCCACTCTATTATTCAAGTTTTTAAAATTTAACATTAAAAAGATGAAACAATATACAACCAATTACACCAATACTTTTATTGAAATTGCTGAAGACTGCCCGGTTTCCATGGCACAGATTCCTCCTGAAAAAAAAGTAAAAACGCTCGCCAACCTTCAATATGAAGCGCTCATACAACACCCTTACCAATATTCTTCAGACGATATTATTTTTGGGTGTCATGCTATTAAAAATGATATTTCAGATAACGAGATGCAAGAAGAAAGAGAAAAATTCTTTTCCAAAGGACAGCCATGCCTCCGCTGTTCTCCTTTAGCCCAAAAATACGGATTTGGGTTCCATCATAACTCTGAGGGAAAAGTCGCTCTGATTCCTGTAGAAAACAAAGAATATCAGATATTACTGAATGATGCTTCTATAACTAAAACCAAAGCAATGCGCTCCAAAAGAAAATGATTGAGAAAATGAATGATTCTTTTCAGATCAATAAATACTATTCTTTTGAAAAGATCAGCTTTTAACACTAAATTTGTACTGCAAATTATTAATTATTAAAAGATATGAACTACCATACCAGAAAATGGGTAAAACCCGAAGATTTAAATCCCAACCATTCGCTTTTCGGAGGAAGACTCCTTCAATGGATTGATGAAGAAGCTGCCCTTTACGCTATTATCCAGCTGGAAAATACAAAAGTAGTAACGAAATTCATCTCTGAAATCAACTTTGTAAGTTCAGCCAAACAGGGAGACATTATAGAAATAGGAATTGAAGCTACCCATTTCGGATCTTCTTCTATTACTTTAAGATGTGATGTAAGAAACAAAATGACTCATCAAACGATTATTACGGTAGAAAGAATTGTCATGGTAAACCTTGACGCAGATGGCAATCCCGCTCCTCACGGCAAAACCCAGATTGAATTCGTAAAAGACAGATTAAACAGCGGTCTATGAAGATATTCATAAAAAATATGGTCTGCAACAGATGCATTGCGGCGGTGGAAAACATTTTCCGCAATGCAGAGGTAAAAACAACTGCCGTTTTATTAGGTGAAGCAGAAACAGAATTTGAAATTTCTCCTGAAAAAATGCAGATCATAGAAAAAGAACTGCTTGATACGGGTTTTGAAAGAATCATGGATTCCGCACGTCAGGTTGTTGAAAAAATCAAAAACCTGATTATTGCAAAAATCAGTGACCTTGATATTGCTGAAGACTTTCTGCTTTCGGAATTTCTAAGCTCAAAACTCCATAAAGACTACAGTTCTCTTTCAAAAACGTTTTCACAAAACGAAAATATCACCTTAGAGCAGTTCTTCATCCTTCAGAAAATTGAAAAGGTAAAAGAACTTCTTCTATATAATGAATTCAACCTTACCGAAATTGCGGGAAAACTTGGTTATAAAAGTGTGCAGCATCTTTCTACCCAATTCCGTAATGTAACAGGATTCACTCCCACAGAGTTTAAAAAACTTAAAGAACACCATCGCAAAGCGCTTGACAATCTTTAATACGTTTGAGAGTTTGAGCGTTTACGGGTAACGGAATTAAATATTCCAATCACACTTACAAACACTCAAACCCTTATACTCTCCCACCCTTTCACTCTCCCACTCTCCCACCCTCAAACTCTTTCACTCCACCTAATTTTATAACTATTATCCTTAAATTTATAACAGACTTAGTTTTCCATTTTGGAAATTTGTACTATAAATTTAAGAATCATGGACCAACAGTATAAAATACTCGGAATGACCTGTTCCGGCTGCCAGAAAAAAATTTCAAATCAACTGAACAGTGTTGATGGGGTTACCGCCGATGTAAATCTGGAAACCAATACCGCAACAATCACTTCTGAGCATGGAGTAAAACTTTCAGCTTTAAATGATGCTTTGGCAGAAATAGGAAAATACAGACTTGAAGATCCCAATCATCCTGAGACAGCTTTTATAAAACCTCAGAACCGCGTATCTCCGTCTTCAGTATACTATTGTCCAATGGAATGCGAAGGAGATAAAGTATATTTCAAACAGGGCGAAAGGTGTCCTATCTGCAAAATGTATTTGGTTCCTATTGAAGAAAAACTGGCCAAAGACCCTAATCACAAACCGACCTATTCCTCAACCCATCTTCCGGAAAACTTTAAAGACAGTATCGGAAAACACTATTGTCCTATGTTTTGTGAAGGAAATAAAGTGTACGATGAAAAAGGAGATTGCCCGGTTTGCCACATGCATTTAGAACCCATCACGGAAGAGCTTGTACAAAAAGCCGGTTCGCATCAACATCATTCTCATTCCCACTCTCATCATGATCATAATCATAGTCACAATCATGAAGCTCCGAAAGTAACTGATGAAATGGCAGGCAGATATTACTGCCCGATGTATTGTGAAGGTGACAAAACCTACGACTCCAATGTAGGATGCCCAGTTTGCGGAATGGATCTTGTAAAGTATCCCGAAAAGAAAACTGCAAAATACACTTGTCCTATGCACCCGGAAATCATCCGTGATGAACCCGGAGACTGCCCGATCTGTGGGATGGATCTCGTAAGAATGCCAGATAGTGGTGAAGATGAAGAAGATGAAACTTATACTCTATTAAAAAGGAAATTCATTACTTCATTAGCATTTACGATTCCCGTTTTCATTCTTTCCATGGGTGGAATGTTTATCAATTTCCCTTTTTCCCATCAGATCCAGGGATTTATTGAACTTGCTTTAACGCTTCCGGTGATTTTTTATTCAGGCTGGTTTCTGTTAAAAAGAGGTTGGGTTTCTTTTAAAACCTGGAATCTTAACATGTTCAGTCTCATTGCTCTGGGTGTAGCTGCAGCATTTATTTTCAGTATTGTAGCATTAATTTTCCCAGATATCATTCCACATGAAATTCGTGGCCATAATCATGAAATTCCTTTATATTTTGAAGCGGTCTGTGTAATTTTAACCCTTGTTATTTTAGGGCAATTGATGGAGGCAGCAGCTCATAAAAAAACGGGAAATGCCATTAAAGAATTGATGAATCTTTCTCCCGATGAAGCCAATCTTATCGTAAATGGTGAAGAAAAGAAAGTTCTGCTTTCTCAGGTAAAAATAGGAGATTTATTAAAAGTAAAACCTGGTGAAAAAATTCCGGTAGACGGAAAAATCATTGAAGGTAATTCTATTGTTGACGAAAGTATGATCACGGGAGAACCTATTCCTGTTGAAAAAAATGTAGATGATAAAGTGTCTTCCGGAACCCTAAACGGCAATCAGGTATTCATTATGAAGGCGGAAAAAGTAGGTGATGAAACCCTGCTTTCACAAATCATTAAAATGGTCAATGAAGCAAGCCGCAGCAAAGCTCCAATCCAGAAGCTTACTGACAAAGTTTCAAAAGTTTTTGTTCCTGTGGTCATCCTTATCGCTGCCCTTACTTTTATTCTGTGGCAGTTTTTCGGTCCGGAAGGAAAAAGAAGTTTATTTGCCTTTGTGAATGCTGTGGCAGTTTTAATTGTAGCATGTCCCTGTGCCCTTGGGCTCGCCACTCCCATGTCTTTAATGGTAGGAATCGGGAAAGGTGCTAAAAACGGAATCCTGATCAAGAATGCAGAAGCTCTTGAACAAATGAATAAAGTGAATGTCCTGATCACTGATAAAACAGGAACCTTAACGGAAGGAAAACCTTCAGTAGAACACATTGAAACCGTAAATGGTGATCAGCATCAGATTTTACAACTTGCTTTTTCTTTGAATCAGAATTCTGAACATCCGCTTTCCAATGCCGTTATAAAAAGAGCAAAGGAAGAGAATCTTACTGCTGAAAAGGTAGATCAGTTTGAAAACATTTCCGGAAAAGGAGTAAAAGGAAAAATCAATAATAAGACTGCTTACTTAGGAAATGAAAGCCTGTTGACCTCCCATCAGATTACAATTCCTGAAAACGTAAAAAGGAAAGCTGTAGAAGTACAGTCAAAGGCACATACAATTTCTTACATCGCACAGGATCAGCAGGTGCTTGGATTCATAAGCTTTACAGATAAAATCAAAGAAAGTTCTAAAAAAGCAGTGAAACAGCTGATGAGTGAAGGAATAGACGTCATCATGATGACAGGAGACAATGAGCATACTGCAAAAGCTGTTGCAGATGAATTAGGAATTAAACATTTCAAAGCCAACTGCCTTCCTGAAGATAAGCTCAACGAGGTAAAAAAACTACAACAACAGGGTAAAATAGTAGCCATGACCGGAGATGGCATCAATGACTCTCCTGCCCTGGCCCAATCCGATGTGGGAATTGCTATGGGAACAGGAACAGATGTTGCCATTGAAAGTGCTGAGATCACTTTATTAAAAGGAGATATCTTAGGCGTTGCAAAAGCAAAGTTACTGAGTGAAAAGCTTCTCAAAAACATTAAAGAAAACCTGTTCTTTGCATTCATTTATAATGTTTTGGGAGTTCCGGTTGCGGCAGGATTATTGTATCCATTCTTTGGAATTCTTTTATCACCCATGATAGCAGCTGCAGCAATGAGCTTCAGTTCCTTGTCTGTGATACTGAATTCATTGAGGCTCAACTCCGTGAATCTGGATATAAAATAACATTATGACAAAAGAAAATCTTTACATAGGATGTTCGGGATTTTATAATAATGACTGGAAAGGGTCTTTATATCCTGAAAATGCCCAAAGTAAAGATTTTCTTTCTTTATATTCAACAACGTTCAATGCTGTAGAAATCAATTCTACATTTTATAGAAAACCAACTTCAAAAACATTATTGAAATGGTATGATGAAACCCCTGATGATTTCAGATTCTTCATTAAAATCCCAAAAGCCATCACCCATCAAAACCGGCTTGAAAATTCCAAAGATGAGATTGCTCTATTCTGCGACCATATTCAGAACGGTCTGAAGGATAAACTTTCCGGATTCCTATATCAACTTCCTCCTTCCTTTAAAAACACAGCAGAAAATACAGAGCGGATCATGGACAATATGGATCATAGATTCCTGAACGTCATTGAATTCCGACACAACTCATGGTGGCAAAAAGAAGTATTTGATCTTTTAAAAAAACATAATATTATTTTCTCAGGTGTAAGTTTTCCCGGCAATCTTCCCGAAGACCTTATTATTAATCATTCGGAGATACTTTATTACAGACTTCATGGGAAACCTGTTCTTTACAAATCAGAATATACTAAAGATTTTATGGATGCACTGGCTGAAAAGATTAAAAATACCACGCAAACCTCATTTATTTTCTTCAATAATACCTGGGGAATAGCAGCTATTAAAAATTCCCTGTATTTAAAAAGCATCTTAAAATAAAGACGCTATAAAAATTATCTTTTTTTTGTTAAAATAAAATAATTCTCCATTCAATGAAGAATATTAAAACATCAACATATATAGAGAAAAACTATTGGTTTCACATTTATAAATGTTAAAAAATAAGGAAAACAAAATCATAAGGTTACAATTCAATTCTTATTGGAAATCGCCTTTAAAATAAAGTTCTTAAAATAAACTTAAAAAGAAAATAAACTGCACAGCATGGCATATAATTTGTTAACTTTCAATTGTTATTTTTAACGATTTTTAACAATTTAAATTCCATTATCTTTATGAGAAAAATTTTTGCGGGAAAGTCAAAAAATGCGACTTTTCTCGGGATGTTTGCATTGATGAGTGCAACTTCGGCTTTATTGTATAGCTGTAATTTTAAAAATGAAGTGAATAACGACCCCATCGTCAGTTCACAGGAACATCCTTCCGCAGAAATAGTCCCTAAAATGGATGATGAAAGTGTAGACCCGGATAAAAGAGTGATCTACCTTACCTTCGATGACGGCCCCAATCAGGGGACCGAAAATCTTTTAAAAATCCTGGACAAAAGAAATGTTTGTGCAACCGCCTTTCTGGTAGGAAAACATGCCTACGGAAGTAAAAAACAGAAAGATGATCTGCTGCTGCTGAAGCAAAACCCTCTTGTAGAACTTGCCAACCATAGCTTTAGTCATGCCCATAACAAATACACCGATTTTTATAAAAATGCTGAATCAGTAGTCCATGATTTTGATATCGCCAAAGACAGTCTGAAGCTTACTGATAAAATAGCAAGAACTCCCGGAAGAAATATCTGGAGACTCAACAATATTAACGTAACTGATATCAAAAGTTCTACTGCAGCAGCAGATGGCCTTAAGAAAGCAGGCTATAAAGTCATCGGCTGGGATCTCGAATGGAGACCTTCCCAGAAAATGACTTTGAAAGGAAGCCATGAAGCCATGATCAAGAAAGTGGACAGTATTTTCTTAAACGACCTGGAGAAAACTTCCAGACACCTTGTTTTCCTTACCCATGACCAATATCTGAGAGATGCGGACTCCATCAACGAGCTGGATCTGTTTATTGAAAAGCTACAGAGAAGCAACAAGTTTGTTTTCAGAAAAATTTCTCAGTATCCTAAAATTAATGAGGTTTTGAATTAATTTCACTGTAAAAGTATAAGGGGAAATGTATTCATGACTGGGAACTGTCAGGGAAATTTCGGAAATTTGCATCTATGAGTATTAAAGAAAATTACAACGCTATAAAAGATCAGCTGCCATCCGGTGTTCAGCTGGTTGCTGTTTCGAAAACACATCCGGCTTCTGCAGTTCAGGAAGTGTATGATCTCGGACAAAAAGTTTTTGGAGAGAATAAAGTACAGGAACTGATGGAGAAAGCACCGCTGCTTCCTCAGGATATCCAATGGCACCTGATTGGTCATTTACAAACCAATAAAGTAAAATACATAGCTCCTTTCATAGATACCATACAAAGTGTGGATTCTGAAAAATTATTGACAGAAATCAATAAAGAAGCAGGAAAGAACAACAGAGTCATTAAAGTTCTTTTACAGGTAAAAATTGCCGCAGAAGAAAGTAAATTCGGATTTGAAATTTCTGAGGCTAAAGATGCTTACCAGCAATATCTTGAAGGTAAGTTTCCCCATGTTGAAATTACCGGCTTAATGGGAATGGCAACATTCACGGATGATGAGCAGCAGGTAAGAAATGAATTTTTAACCTTGAAGAGTCTTTTTGACGAATTAAATCAATTAAAAACTGTAAACACCTTATCAATGGGAATGAGCGATGATTTCCCTATAGCGATCGAGTGTGGTGCTAACTCTGTGAGGGTTGGATCTGCGATTTTTGGGAGAAGAGACTACTCAAAATAGAATATTTAGGTACAGTTTTTGCTAATAATTGAAACAAAAAATTTAAATTTGCAACTATGCAAAAAATCCTTATAGTAGAAGACGAAAAAGCAATCTCGGGAGTACTTCACAGTATTCTTTCGGATGAACTAACCGATTATGAATTTGTTATCGCCGAAGACGGCCTTGAAGGTTACAAACAGGTAGAAAAAGAAGATTTCGCTTTGGTGATTTCTGATATCAAGATGCCTAAACTTTCAGGAACCGAACTGTTGAAGCAAAGTCTTGCATTAAAACCAGAAACTACTTTTATCATGATTTCAGGCCACGCAGATATTGATTCTGCTGTTTCCTGTTTGAAGGACGGTGCATACGATTTTATTTCCAAACCAATTGATATCAACAGACTTATTACAAGTGTGAAAAATGCATTGGTTAAAGAAACTCTGAAGAAAGAAAACAAAAATCTTCAGACTGAAAATAAAACCTTAAAGAAAAAAGTAAGTAAAAAATACCAGATGATTGGTACCTCTCCTGCTCTCCAAAAGATTCAGGATATGATCGAAAAAGTAGCAGTTTCTGACGCCAGAGTTCTAATCACCGGGCCTAACGGTGCCGGAAAGGAATTGGTAGCCCATGCAATTCATAATCAAAGTGAACGTGCAAGAGGTCCTATGGTAGAGGTAAACTGTGCGGCTATTCCATCTGAACTTATCGAGTCTGAGCTTTTCGGGCACGTAAAAGGATCTTTTACAGGTGCTATTAAAGATAAGCAGGGAAAATTTGAACAGGCTAATAATGGTACGATCTTCCTTGACGAGATTGGAGACATGAGTCTTATCGCTCAGGCTAAGGTATTGAGAGCTCTTCAGGAAAGCAAAGTTTCTCCTGTAGGAAGTGATAAAGAAATTAAAGTTGACGTAAGAGTAATTGCGGCAACCAATAAGAATATGCAGAAAGAAATTGAGGAAGGAAAATTCAGAGAAGACCTTTACCACAGACTTTCTGTAATTGAAATTTATGTTCCGCCTTTGGATGAAAGAAAAGAGGATATCAAATTGCTGGTTGAACATTTTTCAGGTATGATTGCTGATGAGCATGGTACAGCTACGAAAAAATTTGACGATAAAGCTATTGATGCTTTAAAAGCTCTTTCATGGACTGGAAATATCAGGGAATTAAGGAATGTTGTGGAAAGATTGATTATTCTTGGTGGAAACACTGTTTCTGAAGGTGACGTTGCAAGTTTTGTAAGGAAATAATAAAGTTATTATTTACCATATATAAAAATTTGCAGTGTTACCACTGCAAATTTTTTTTTGCCCCTATTTGAATTATAAACTATATGAATCTTAAAATATTATGAACTTTTTAAATAAAAACTATACAAAAGAATGCCTGACTTTGGCTCTGCCTGTGATGCTTACCCAGGTAGGGCAGGTTTCAGTAAATTTATTCGATAATATTATTGTCGGAAAACTTTTGGGTGCCGATGCACTGGCATCCGTTTCATTGGGTAACGCTGTGTTTTTCTCCATATTTGTATTAGCCCTGGGCTTTTCATTTGCAATCCCGCCATTGGTTTCGGAAGCACACTCAAAAGAGGATCATGCTACGATTAATTCCGTATTCAGCCACGGTTTCATTATCAATATGTCTGTTGGGATTATCCTTATGGTGGTTCTACTTTTGGGAATGCCACTACTCTATCACTCCGGACAACCCGCCAAGATCATTCCTGATACCGTAGGATTTTTAAGTATAATGGTGGTTAGTATGATTCCGTTCATGGCATTTCAGACGCTTCGTGAAGTTTCTGAAGGACTGTCTTATACCATTGGTGTTACGAAAGCTACCATTATTGCCAATATCATCAATATTGCATTAAACTATGTCTTTATCAAAGGACTTTGGGGAATACCTGCAATGGGTGTACAAGGATCTGCTTTGGCAACCTTGATTTCCAGAGTTTTCATGGTGGTTTTCCTGTATTTTGTATTGCTTAAAGAAAAAAGAACAAGACGCTATATCAAGGATTTTTCTTTAAAAATTCAGGATTTCTCAAAGCACATGTTTGATAAAATGGTAAGACTTGGATTGCCTACAGCTTTACAGATGTTCTTTGAAGTAACAGCATTTGCCGGAGCTGCATTTATCTGCGGACTAATTTCTGCTCATGATATTGCTTCTCACCAGATCGCTTTAAGTATGGCTTCCTTTACCTTCAACCTATGCGTTGGGTTTAGTGTTGCTTCTACGGTAATGATCGGAAGAAAACTGGGCGAACAGAACTTTGTGGAACTGAGAAAAGTAGGAATCAACAACCTGAAGATTTCTTTTATTTTCATGTGTATCTGTGGATTGGTATTTATATTAGGCAGAAACATACTCCCGACTTTCTTCACGAAAAAAGAAGAAGTGGAGGTTATTATGCTGGCATCAAAACTAATGATCATTGCAGCTTTATTCCAACTTTCTGACGGAATTCAGGTGACGGCATTAGGAATGCTGAGAGGGCTTCAGGATGTGAAAATTCCATCTATCTATACCTTTATTGCTTATTGGGTAATTACCATTCCTTTGGGGTATTTCTTCTGTGTAACCTTGGAAATGGGAGCTTTCGGAATGTGGATCGCACTTGGATTAGGTCTGACCGTATCAGCCGTTTTCCTGGTGAAACGATTCCTGAATATGTCTGCGAAAAGAATTAAGCAGAATTCATAAATAAAAATATAAGTACATATTGACGCAGAGTTTTTTAGCTCTGCGTTTTTTATTGAATTTTATTATTTTTAATTTAGCAATGATGAAATAATAAAAAAACTGATGGATTTAACTATTGAACAACTTCGGAGTTCTTCAATTAATTTTGATATGGCAGCATCCAGACTGCAAATCATTATCAAAGGATTAAACGATGCTTTGGTATATCTGAGATGTGAGGAACAAGGTATTGACTGGTGGGGAACGATAGATGAAAAATATGAATATGAATCAATATATAATCTAGCAATTCTCGCTTTTGAACACTATCTAAAAACAACCATAGAGGATTATAAACTCGTTAACGAAGACGACAACTCTCAACTCTACTATTCCGAGCCCAATATTTCATTGATTTTTATTCTGGCGAAGTATATAAAAAATGAGTTGGAGTTTCCGCAAAAAGCTTTAAGTCATTATAATTTAAATATTCATGATTACCCTGTATACAATGGTATTATTGCATTAAACCCTCAAAAAGATCTTGAGGAAATTATAAAACAAATGCAAAACTGGAGAACTAAAATTATTAATATATATTATCAGGAATAAGAACAAAGTAGCTCTAAAGAATACAATTAAAAGTGTTTCAAATGCAAACCAGCATCTTTATACTTTCTCACATATCTTACTGGTTAAGCACTATAAGCGCATTAATCTATTCTCTTCCCTAAAATCTTCAGACTTCTCTCCACACCATCCAGGATTGCTACATTAGGAAGGCTTCCCCAATCCTCAAAGCCGAAGTATCTGAACAGCTTCAAACTGGGCTCATTATGAAGAAAAATAAGAGCTACAAGGTTTTTTACCCCAAACTTTCCAGCGTTATCAATACAATACTGAAGAATAGTTTTTCCATATCCTTTTCCTCTGCAGGTTTCATCCAGATAAATGCTTACTTCTACCGTTCCATTGTATGCCGCTCTTTCATGGAATGAACTGAAGCTCACCCACCCTACGGTTTCATTCTGCTCATCTTCAACTACCCAAAGTGGTCTTTTCTGAGGATTGTGTTCCTCAAACCATTTTAGTTTGCTTTCTACAGAAACTTCTTCCATATCTGCAGTCACCATCCTGGAGGCTATTGTTGAATTATAAATGGCTACAATTTTATTTAAATCTGCCAATTCAGCATTTCTGAACTTTAATTTTTCCATTTGACGAATATTCGACTTAATTTTACACAAAAATACTAAATTTCAAAAACACCCCCATCAAAATCAACACTTAAATTATTAAATATTAAAATTTAAAACCAAACACCCCTTAAAAACATATCAAAATATCAATAATAAAAAAACGAAACTTTTTTTGATATACGCAAAGACGCAATGGAATTTGAAGATCAAATATTTTAAGGCGCAAAGATTTTATCTTCGATAAAATTGAATACTGGTTATTTTTTAATCACTTGAAGATTCTTTTAATTAAGCAAATTCTAATTAAAAATGGGCTAGCACAGTTTCCGCAACTTGCAGAAAAATTCATAGTCATCGCTTGCTGAAAATCTTTGATCTTCTTGTGCCTTAAAATTATAAATAGGGATTAAAAAAACTTTGCATCTTTGCGATTTTCCAACAAAAGAATGATGTTTAAAATTATAAATAAGCATCGAGAAAATCTTTACATCTTTTTGCTTGTCAACGAAATTATTTCAAATCCTTTAAGATTCTATTCAAACTTCTCACTGTAATACCAAGATAGGCAGCCATATCTTCTTTAGAAATCTGAATACCTTGCTTTGACTGCATGTTCAGTAATTGTGTTACAGTATGTTCTACCGTATAAAGCTGTTGATAAGATGCCCTGCTGGAAGTATTGATAATTCTTTCCGCAAACGAATCCAATAATAAATGGTTAAGAGCGAGATCATTTTTAATCAAAGATTTGAAATAGGAAACATTGACTTCATAAACGGTCACCTCAGAGACTGCTTTTACTCCACATAAACAGCTGATATTCTTCATCAATTCTACTTCTCCAAGGATTTCCCCATTTCCCAGAAATTCGACAATATATTCTTTTCCGTTTTCTTCAGTAAGATAACATTTGGCAACACCTTCTTTAATCAACATAACCTTTGACAGTGGCTGATGCTGTATCAATATATTTTCTTCCCGGGAGAAATCCTTTACTATCACCTCTTCTCTACCCTCCTGCTTCATGTAAAGTTCTTCGAAATACTTTAGAAATTCCTGATTTGTTCGTAACATAGGTGTTCGGGACAAATGTCCTTTATTTATTGAGTTTTTATACTGAATTTTGACACCAGGAAATTACAAAACAAAAATGAATAATCATATTACCACGATTGCCTTTGATGCTGATGATACCCTTTGGATCAACGAACCTTATTTTCAGGAGGCAGAAAAAGAATTCTGTATGCTGCTTGAAGATTATCTTCCGCAACATTCTGTGTCGCAGGAACTATTTAAAACGGAAATGCAGAATCTTCATTTGTATGGGTATGGAGTAAAAGGATTTATGCTTTGCATGATTGAAACTATTGGCAGAGTTTCCAATAATACTGCATCATTAGAATTAGTGGATAAAGCGATTCAGCTGGGTCAGGATCTTCTTCAGAAACCAATTGAATTGTTGGATGGGGTCACGGAAACCCTTGAAAGCTTAAAGGGAAAATACCGACTGGTTGTCGCGACAAAGGGAGATCTTCTGGATCAGGAGCGTAAATTAAAAAATTCAGGGTTACAGGACTATTTCCACCACATTGAAATCATGAGTGATAAAAAAGAAAATGATTATAAAAAGCTTCTGAAACATCTGGATTGTCAACCTGAAAACTTCCTTATGCTTGGAAATTCTATAAAATCAGATATTTTGCCGGTTCTGGAAATTGGAGGTTCTGCTGCCCATATTCCTTACCATGTCACATGGACTCATGAACAGCATGAAGTTAACCTGGAGCATCCGAATTTTATGGAGCTTAAGCGTGTTGATGAAATCTTAAAGCATCTTTAAATTAATAGTTAAATTTTCACTAGCATACTTTATGTCTTTTTGTCACTATTTATTTTCTTGGAATAAAAATTGAACCTAACTAGCTGTTACTTGATATAAGATTGAGAAGTCAATCGAAAGTCAGGATTGCCGAAGAACCCATTTGCAAAGGATTAGTTAGAACCTTGATGGTTGTCCTAATCACTCTTTCAATGAAGTGTTCTCTGTCAATTTCGTTTGATACCATTGTGTATGATAAACACAAGCCCACTGAAACGATGGTATCAAGCTATATATATAGTAGAAAGGGGCAGCAATCCCAAGCCAAAGTGTTAAAAAATGTGAAAGTTCAAAAAAACTTGCACAGGTCATAAAAAACCTTAATTTTGAGTATAATGGAAAGAACATCCCAATTTCAACCGCAGGATGGCAAAGTAACAAACAGCAATGCAATTTCTTGCGCCCATAGTTTAAGACTTAAGATTTTCCTTAAGTGCGCGCTCGATATAAGATTGAGAAGTCAATCGAAAGTCAGGATTGCCGAAGAACCCATTTGCAAAGGATTAGTTAGAACCTTGATGGTTGTCCTAATCACTCTTTCAATGAAGTGTTCTCTGTCTTATATGTAAAGTTTATCATACGGACATATTGTCATTCAAGGGTCTTTGCAATACAGAAATATGAAAACAAAAACTAATAAAACATTACTAAAAAAAATTTCTAAACCTAAAGCGTTAAAAAATGCTTGGGATAAATTAACAAAATTCAATAAAGATTCCCACGGATTATCTGGTGAAACCATTGAAAGGTTTAGTCAAAATATAGATGATAAAATCTTATCAATTTCAAAAAGATTAAAAAATAACAACTACCTTTTTAGTCAGACTCGAGGTGTTCTTATTTCAAAAAAGAATAAAAATTCTTTTAGACCACTTCAAATTCCAGAAATTTCCGACAGAATTGTTATCAAAGCAATTGCTATTGAATTAGAAGACATTTTTAAATATATATTAATGCAAAGTAATGGCTATAGCTTTGCATATCAAAAAGACACTGGTGCTAAAGATGCAATGTTAAAAGTTCAGGAATATTACAACTTGGGTAATAAATATGTATTGGAAGCAGATTTAGTTAATTTTTTTGGAACAGTTAATAAAAAAGAATTATTAGAAAGAAATATATATCCTAATCTTCCAGATAATAGCATTAATTCTTTAATAAATGATGCCTTAAATCAAAAAATAGGAAATCTCTCTGATTTTAAACCCGAAGAAAAGATTTATTTTGCAGGAATTGAAAATGGAATACCTCAAGGTAATGCTTTATCTCCTTTATTTTCGAATATATACTTATCCGATTTTGATCAAAGAATTATTTCAGATAATTATAACCTCATTAGATATGCTGACGACTTTGTAATTCTTGCCAATACAAAAAGAGAATGCAAGGAAGCATATCAGAAATGTAAAGCTTATCTTGAAAATTTAAATCTAGAAATTCATTCTTTAGAAAAAAATGATAAGACAAAAATAACTGATATATCTAAAGATAGCTTTACATTTCTATCAGTTACTTTTGATGGCAAATCTTTATACCCATCTATTGAAAATTTTAAAAAATTAGAGGATAAGATATGGGAATTAAATAAAGGCAAAATTGAACTAAATCTTTTAGATTTTCTAGAAAAACTCAAAAACAAACAGGACGGATGGATCTCAGCATTTATATATACTGATCTTAGCAGATATTCTGATCAATTAGATTATATAATCAACAGAGTACTATATATAAAATTAGAAAGAATAGATTGGAAATTAATTCAAAATAAATTGGATAAATTACCTAAAGCCTATAGATCTAAAATGATGTCTCCATATTGCTTAAATCAAAAACAGAGATCCAATTCAGGAATTCCTTTCACTAGTCTTTTAATAATAGAAAAAATTCAAAAGATTAAGGCTAAAGAAGAGTTAAATAAAGAAAAAAAAGTTGCATAAATAAAAAACTCGCCTGTTAGACGAGTTTTACCATTTATTTCTTCAAACATTTTTCAAGGAACTGATCCTGCTCCCATAAAAGATGTAAGATATTTTCTTTCGCCTGGTATCCGTGGGCTTCTTTTGGAAGAAGAACCATTTTTACCGGAGCTCCAAGGTTTTTCAATGCCTGAAAATATCTTTCAGTCTGCAAAGTAAATGTTCCCGGATTGTTATCCGCATCACCATGAATCAGAAGAAGAGGTGTTTTCATTTTATCTGCATGCATGAATGGAGACATTGTATTGTAAATCTCCGGAACATCCCAATAGTTTCTCTGCTCGCTCTGGAATCCGAATGGCGTCAACGTTCTGTTGTAAGCACCACTTCTTGCAATTCCACATGCAAAAAGGTTAGAATGTGTCAAAAGGTTTGCAGTCATAAATGCACCATAAGAATGCCCGCCTACGGCTACTTTCTTTTTGTCGATGTATCCCAGATGATCAACAGCATCAATGGCAGCAGCAGCATTGGCTACCAACTGTGGAATAAAAGAGTCATTAGGCTCTGTTTTTCCTTCACCAATAATCGGGAAAGCGGCATCATCAAGAACAGCGTACCCTTTTGTTGTCCAGTATACAAAAGATCCGTAGTATGGGAATGTAAAATCGTTCGGGTTCTGAGTGTTCTGCCCTGCTGTATTTTTATCTTTATACTCTGTAGGATAAGCCCAAATTAGCAAAGGAAGCTTTTCTTTCTTCGTTTTTCTGTCATAATTAGCAGGAAGATAAAGGGTTCCGGTTAAGGTAACACCATCATTTCTCTTGTACGTAATCACTTCTTTATAAACGTCTTTAATACTTTCAAAAGGGTTTGCAAAGGTGGTTACAGCTTCTGCTTTATTAGATTTAATATTCTTTTTGAAGTAATTAGGATAAATGCTCGGCGATTGTTGAATGGTAAGAATTTCTCCTTTTGAAGCATTAAGAATATCAATAATTTCTTCTTTACCATTCTTTATATTCGAAGTGTAAAGTCTTTTCTTTTTCAGGGATTTTACATCCATTTCATCGATAAAAGGATGCTGTCCGTCTTTGGTGAATCCAGCTCCAATCAGGTAGGCTTTTCCTCCTTTCATGTCGATAACATATCTTCCGTACTGATTTTTTGTTGTATTAAAATTCCCCGGATCACTGTAAACATCCTGATAATTTCTATCATCGAAAACTTTAGATTCCCCGTTATTAGTATCTATCAGGTAAGATTTTGTATTTCTGGTATCATACCAGCCTTCAGAAACAATAGCATAATGATCATTAGTCCAAACTACATCATCATATCTTTGTCTTGTTTTGAAGAAAGATTTAGGAGCTGCTGTAAACGGAGCTTCCCAAGTAAATACCTCGTCTCTGTATTCTGCTGTTTTAGACTGGTCTCCTCCATCTAAAGCTTCGGCATAAGTAAGAGTTGCAGGCGCATCACTTCTCCATGCCATATCTCTTTTTCCGGTTCTTACCGATGAGAATCCTTTCGGCATGATTTCATTCAAAGGAACATCATTTACTGTTTTCACGGTATTTCCTTTCATATCATACACTACTGTTGTGGATGGAAATCGGTTAAGTGGAACGATATAGGAAAATGGTTTTTTGATCAGTGTAGCCATCAGATAATTCCCGTCCGGAGAAAAACTTAAGCCGGCATACATATCCTGATCTTTCAGTTTCTTAAGATTACCGGTAAGATCTACAGTATAAATTTCAGAAGCCGTAAGGGTTTCAAAGTTTTTTTCATCCTGAGGATTTTTCAAAAGATCTTGGTAGGTTCTGTTCTGGGAAACTTTACCATCTGCTGTTGAAACAATAGGTCCTGTAGGAAGATCTTTGCTTGCATCAATAAGCGCAGCTCTGTTTTGTGGAATTGCTCTGATCAATAAGCTTTGAGAATCATTATACCACACATAAGGCATTCCTAAATTGGCATTCAGATTATCCGCTGTAATTTTTTTGGCAGAAGCCGTTTCCATATCTACAATCCAAAGTTCTACACCTTTATTGGTAGTATTGGTAAAAGCCAGTTTCTTTTCATCCGGAGAAAATGAAACATAGCCAATTTTGGGATTGGAAGGCAGGTTTTTTACCTGAATTTCATTTTTATCGTTGATTTTTCTGATCTTCAGATCATTAGAATAAGTGATACTGCTTGAAATATTAGTAACCGGATTGATTCTAAGTCCACCAAGCTTCATTTCATTCTGACTGAGATCTTCGAGTGTTTTATATGTTGGACGGTACGTAAAAACCACCCAGTCTTTTTTGCTGTTCATCAGAACACTTGGAGGTCTTTGATAATCTGCCAGTTTTAAAATCTCAGCAGAAGGTTTCTGATACGTAATATTTTCCTGTGCATCATAAAAATTGAGAAATGCCAAAAGGCAAATAGTCAGTTTTATCTTCATATAAATTCATTTTTTACGAATGTAGTGAATTTAAAAGAATTTTAACATTAAAAAATAAGACTCTTTTTGGTGTCAAATTTATTTTTTCATTACATTTATCTTACAAATTAAAATAATATGAAAAATTTAAGAAAATTAACGAAGAAAAATCTAAAGACCGTTATGGGAGGGAGTGCTCCATTATGTGATCCGGGATTTATGGCTTGCAGAGTAAGAGACGAAAACGGAAATCTGATCTGGGAATGCTTACCTAACTGTAATTATTAATAAAGAAAGGCACTTCAAAAATGAAGTGCCTTTCTTTTATATTGTATTGTTCTTATTGTAAAATTACCAGTCTGAAGCTCTTTTTCTTCTTTCAATCATATGATCTACCGAAACTTTTCCAGCTCCGATCACGATGAGCAAAAGATAAACAGAAAGATAAATAAGGCTCATTTCTCTTTTTTCAAAAGGGTCTGCACCATGTACAACAAAGCCGGCAATGATCATTGTAAAGATCAGAAATCCTAAAGAAACTCTTGTGAAAAGTCCTAATATAAGGAGTATTGAACACACAAATTCAGCAAAAACGGTAAGAATCAGTGATATCTGAGGACCAAGACCCATAAAATCGAAAAACTCGATTTTACCTCCTGCCAACAGCATCTGAAGCTTTGGAAAACCATGAGAAAGCATTGCAAAACCTACAAACACTCTCACAACTAATAAAATAATATCTTTAAGTATTGAGCTTGAATTTGAATTATTATAGTTCATTTACTAAAAAATTTATACTAAGGTAATAAAAATCTTTTAATACAACGGGATTCCGGCTGTTTTAGTTTATCGGTAACCGAAATTTTTAAGATCTCTGTCGTTCTTTCTCCAATCCTTTTTCACTTTTACAAATAAGTTTAAATGAATTTTTTTGGTAAAGAATTTCTCAAGATCCAATCTTGCTTCAGTTCCAACTTTTTTGATGGCTTCTCCTTTGTGTCCGATAATAATTCCCTTTTGAGTATCTCTTTCTACATAAATAATAGAGTCTATAAAGATAATCCCTTCTTTTTCCTTGAACTGTTCAGTCACCACTTCCACAGAGTATGGAATTTCTTTATCATAATTCAGAAGGATTTTCTCACGAATTGCCTCGTTTACAAAAAATCTTTCAGGCTTATCAGTGTACTGATCTTTATCGTAGTAAGGTGGGTTTTCAGGAAGTAAAGATTTTATTTTTGGTAAAATAACTTCTGTATTGAAAGCATTTAACGCAGAGATAGGCAGAATCTCAGCCTTTGGAATTCTATTGTGCCAGTCTTCTACTAATTTTTCAAGACCTGCCTGATCAGTCTGGTCTACTTTATTTAATAAAAGAAGAACGGGTACAGGAATTTTATTCAATTTATCAATTAAAAATTCTGAAGGTTCTGCTTTATCGGTAACATCTACAATAAACAGGAACACATCGGCATCCTGCAGAGAGTCCTTTACAAAATCCATCATTTTTTCCTGCAATCCGTATTTTGGATCCAATACTCCGGGAGTATCAGAAAATACGATCTGAAGATCATCTTCATTATAAATACCAAAAATTCTGTGACGGGTTGTCTGAGCTTTCTGCGTTACAATCGCCAATTTCTCACCCATTAATTGGTTTAGCAAGGTCGATTTTCCCGCATTGGGCTTTCCAACTATATTTACAAATCCAGCTTTGTGCATAAAAATAATATTACGAACTGCAAAGTTAGTAAAACAAAATTGGTCTTTACGGTTAATCTCAATATTTAAAAGAAAAAAGAGAGTTATACAGCCTTAAATGGCTGTAATAAAAGAAAATTAAAAGCTGTTACCATGCTCATGTCATTACAAGATTGCAAAAAAACATAGGATTATTTTGTATTGCATTACCTAAAACTGATATTTTTGAATATTAGAATTCATCTTTATGAATATAGACCAGATTCTTGACCAGGTTTACCTTCTTCCTGAAACATCAAAAAACAGTTTAAAAGAACACATCACTGAAGTTTCGCACCCTAAAGGCTTTTGCCTGATGGAAGCCGATAAAGTGATTCCTTATCTTTATTTTATAAGAAAAGGGATTGCGCGCGCCTATTCTTCAACTTCTGATAATGATATTACCTTCTGGTTCGGGAGTGAAGGACAATGTATTCTTTCCATGAAAAGCTATGTAGAAGACAAACCAGGCTATGAAAGCATCGAATTACTGGAAGACTGCGATCTTTACAGAATGGAAACAGAAAGTCTCAGAAAACTGTTTAATGAAGATATTCATATTGCTAATTGGGGAAGAAAACTGGCAGAAGCTGAGATGATAAAATCTGAAGAACTCATTATTTCCAGACAGTTCAAAACTTCTCTGGAGCGTTACAAAGACATCATCACTTACCAGCCGGACTTGCTTAAAAGAGTTCAGCTCGGTTATATTGCGTCTTATCTTGGGATTACGCAGGTGAGTTTAAGCAGGATACGGGCGGAAATCAAGTAGATTTTAATTGAAAGATTTAAGGATTGAAAGATTTAAAAATTCTATGATTTCCTAGTTTATGTTTTGGCTAAAGCCAATGGAATGATTGTTATATTGAAAGCGGACTAAAGTCTGCTCCTATTGATATGACCGTTGTCTTTTCTTCCATCTTCCAGTCTCCATCTTCATTCTTCCTGCTCCCATCTTCCTTTCTTTAATTTCATTTTTTAACAATTGTAAAATTTTTTCTCCCGTTAAATGCTGAAATTTGCTGGAGAAAAATTTAAGAAATGAATTGGATCATATTAGTTATTGCAGGATTATTTGAAGTTGCCTTTGCATCATGCCTGGGAAAGGCAAAAGAAACATCAGGAACTGAAATGTACCTGTGGTATACCGGTTTCCTGATCACCATGACCATCAGTATGCTTTTGCTAATTAAAGCGACTCAAACCTTGCCTATCGGTACGGCTTATGCAGTATGGACAGGAATCGGAGCAGTAGGAACTGCCTTAATGGGAATTATTTTCTTTAAGGATCCAGTAAGCTTTTGGAGAGTTTTCTTTATTATAACCCTTATTGGTTCTGTGGTAGGATTAAAGGCAGTATCTTCCTCCCATTAAAAAGCGCATAAACTTCTATCTATATTTAAAAAATGGAACCGTCTTCGTATTGAAGGCGGTTTTTTCATTTCTATTTTTATTTAATCTGATGGAATTGAGAAGGACGAAATTCTTTTATCTTTACGGGAAACTTTTTAACCTATGAAAAAAATTTTACTCCTTTTAGCAAGCAGTTTACTAACTGCCCAGCAAACCTCCGAATTACTTTCCAACAACTGGTATATTTCTAAAATGGTGACCAGCGGCGGCCAAACAACCAATACTCCTGTGATTGACAATGGAGTTCCCGCAACGACCTTTAATTCTGCGGGAGGAACAAGCTATGTGATTAACTCCAGATATTATAACACCTCTATGATGAGTTTCGGGGTCATACCCGGAGGTAATAATCTCATCAAAACAGCAAGCTCGTGTACTCTTTTGTTTTATAACGGAGGAAATGCGGCACCTGTTCGTGCCTACGATCAGAAAAACTGTGATGCGTATGTTTTAGGAGCTTACGGATCTATATACAGCTATCAGATCACAAACAATGGCAATATTAAAACACTTACGATCACAGATCCTTCAGGGAACAAAATATACTATAACAATACTCCACAACTGAGCACTAAAGAAGTTCAAGCAGCCGCGAAAACCTTTAAAGCGTATCCAAACCCTGTAAAAGAGGTTTTACATCTTGAAAACATTGAGAGAAATCTTCCCCTTAAGATCTACGATTTATCAGGGAAACTGGTATTTGAAACGACAACCCATAGCAACAAAACCTCGATTGATACAAGCAGTCTGCAGAAAGGGCAGTACATGATAACGATAGAAAATTATAAGTCTTATCCTTTTGTCAAAGAATAAAAGAGAACATTTCATCATATAAAAACCCGCTTCAATGTTGAAACGGGTTTTATTTTATTTTTTATAGACTATAGGTAAAATTTCATTATGCCTTAGTCCGTATTTTTTAATTTCTTCTTCAGAGAATTTCTGGGAATAAAAGTTGGGTTCTATTTCAAAGCCTGCTTTTCTCAGGCGGTCAAAATAATCCATTCCGTACCAACGAACGTGATCATACTGACCGAAGTGTTTCTGACGTTCTTTTGGATCTTTAATGGTAAAATCTTCATAGGTTTTCTCCAATGAATTTTTCATCGGAACCTGAAGAATTCCCCATCCACCGGGTTTCATTACCCTGTAGAGCTCGCTCATTGCTTTTGCATCGTCTTCAATATGTTCCAGAACATGGTTACAGAAAACAATATCAAAGCTTTCATTTTCAAAAGGTAAATCCAGGATATCTGCTTTCACATCTACAATGGGAGAATATAAGTCTGCCGAAATATAATTCAGGTTACTCATTCTCTTGAATTTTCTTAAAAATTCCTGTTCGGGAGCGATATGCAGTACTTTATAATTTTTAATGAAAAAATCAGTTTCATTCTGAAGATAGAGCCACATCTGACGGTGTCTCTCCAAGCTTAAAGTTCCTGGTGAAAGAGCATTTTCTCTTTGTTTTCCATATCCATAGGGAAGGAATTTCCTGTAAGATCTTCCATCAATGGGATCCAAAAATTGATCTCCTTTGAAAAACTGATAAATAAGCGGTCTTGCCCAGATGCTCATTTTGATAAGCATCGGACGTGGAATTTTATTCAGTAAAAGCTTAGTTACCTTTTTCATTAAAAATCCAGTTGGAACTGCTTCTCTTCATCACTTACAATCCCTAAAGCTTCGTATACATAATCAAATGTAGAAAGCAATACCGGCTTACCGTTGATTACTGCTACATCATGTTCGAAGTGAGCAGATGGCATATTATCTAAAGTAGTTACCGTCCAGCCGTCATTATGGAACTTTACTTTTTCAGTACCCATATTCACCATTGGCTCGATAGCAATTGCCAAACCGTCTTTAATTACTTTTCCGCTTCCTTGTCTTCCGTAGTTAGGAACCTGTGGATCTTCGTGCATTTTTCTTCCCAATCCGTGTCCTACAAGCTCTCTTACCACTCCATATCCTTCTTTTTCACAATGTGCCTGGATTGCATGGGAGATATCTCCTATTCTCTTTCCTCTGACAACCTGCTCAATTCCTTTGTATAAAGATTCTTTGGTAACCTGTAGTAATTTTTTAACCTCAGGTTTCACTTCCCCGATTTCAAAAGTGTAGGCATGATCTCCTACGAAACCATTAAGGATCACTCCACAGTCAACAGAAAGAACATCTCCTTCTTTCACTACATCGTTGTTAGGAAAGCCATGAACTACCTGCTCATTCGGAGAGATACAAAGAGAATTTGGAAATCCTCCATACCCTAAGAATGCAGGTTCAGCACCGTGATCTTTAATAAAATCATGAGCCAGTTTATCTAAATATAAAGTAGTAATCCCTGGTTTAATTTCTTTTGCCAACATTCCCAATGTTTTAGAAACCAATCGGGCACTCTCCTTCATGAGACGTAATTCGTCTATCGTTTTTAATTGAATCATTGTATATAGATATTAGATGTTAGATGTTAGATGTTAGATGTTAGAAGCTAAATTACAGCGTTATGCTTATTTTTACTTCCCAACATCTACAGAACTTTCTATTATAAATTATAAAAGACCAAAAGCATTTGATATTAAAAAACTAACCTCTAATATCTAGCTTCTAACTTCTATATCTTACCAGAAAAGTCCTTTTTTCTTTTCTTTTTTAAGTTTTGAATAAGCAAGAACTTCTTTTCCTTCTACACGGAATTCTATTCTTTCCTGAATAATATTGTAGATCTCACCCCATCCTGGAAATCCTCCTAAATTTCTGTCATCAATAAACCAGTCTGCATCTAATTTTCTGGACTGACTTTCAGGATCAAAAACTTCTCCTTCGAAGCTTGAGTTCACAGAATAAAATTCTATTCCGTTTTTTTTACAGAATTCTACCGCTTCATCTAAAGTTTTCCCGTGTCTGTATGTCCAAAGTATCAATCTGAATCCTTCAGCCTGAAGTCTCTTCAACGTCTCGAATGCAAAAGTTTTCGGTTTTCCAATTGCCGGGTAAGCATCATCAACAATAGTCCCGTCAAAGTCAACAGCGATCTTTTTATTATTTAACATTTTGTCTTTTTTTAGCTTTGCAAAGATAAGAAATAAAAAGAGTGCCCAAAAGAAAGGCACTCAATTACTTTTATATTTTAAATAATAATATAGATCTTATTAGCTTTTCACCCAGCTAAACTGGAACTGAAGATCCGGAGTAGAAACCCGGTCTGTGATCTTCTGAAGTCTTGCAGGAAGCTTCATCAGATATTCCTGAGCTTTTTCCGCTTTTTCTGTAAGTCCTTTTACATGCTCAATTTTCCATTCATCTAAAAGGTCCTTCATAATATTGATATAATCCTGACCTGTGTACACCATACATCTTTGTGCTGCATCTGAGAAATGTCCCCAAAGTTCACCAGCTTTTTGTCCGGACTGTCTCATTAAGTGAGCAGGCATTACAATTTTCTTACGCATCATATCTTCGAATGCAAGGATCATTTCTGAAGGGTCTACTTCAAGAATTTTTGCTACGAAATGTTTGTATGCTTTAGCATGTCTTGCTTCATCTGCAGCAATTACTCCACACATTTTTGCTAATTTTCCGTTTCCGGATTGTTTAGCCAATGTACCTACTCTTCTGTGAGAAATATTGGTAGCTGTTTCCTGGAAGCTTGTATAAATGAAGTTTCTGTACGGGTCCATACTTGTTCCCAAATCGAATCCGTCATTGATAAGATATTGAGTAGTGATCTCAACTTCTCTCATGTTTACTCTTCCGCACAGATAAAGATATTTGTTTAATAAATCTCCGTGTCTGTTTTCCTCAGCAGTCCATGCTCTTACCCAATTGGACCAGCCTAATCTTTCTTCCTGATTAATTCCGTCAACTCCCATCAACCAAGACTCATACGAAGGAAGAGCTTCCTCTGTGATACAGTCTCCGATTAGTGTTACAAAAAGGTCATAAGGCATTTCACGGGCAAAAGTCTGAATTTCTTCTAAGTCGTGTTTAAATTCATCGCTTGAAGGATCTGGTAAATAATCGGAAGGCTGCCAGATTTTTTCAATTGGCGTTAAAAATTTATCAAGAAAAGAACCTACTTCCTTTTCCAATAATCCCATTACTTCTTTCCTAACAAGCTTTTGATACATTTTACTATTCAGTTTTAATTTACAAAGATATGATTTATTTATTATTTAGCGCATAATAAAGTATGCAAGTCATACCTTATCTGACATAAATCATAAAAAGAATGCCGCTATAGAGATATAACGGCATTCTTTTAACAATATTATTGCATATTAATTAACCAAAACATCTCCTGTCATTGCATCTGGTATTTCCACTCCCATTACTTTAAGAATGGTAGGTGCCACATCTCCCAGTTTTCCGGGTTTTAAATTCCAGGTTTGGTCTTTATCCATAACGATAAAAGGAACCAGATTTGTAGAATGCTGGGTATTAGGAGTTCCGTCCGGATTCATCATGACATCAGAGTTTCCATGGTCGGCAAGAATAAAAACAGCATATCCGTTTTCATAAGCAGCGGTAGCTACTTTTTCGATACACAGATCTACCACCTCAGCGGCTTTTACAGCTGCTTCAAAAACACCTGTATGCCCTACCATGTCTGTATTGGCAAAATTTAAACAAACAAAATCAGCTGTTCCCTGTTCCAGTTCCGGCACAATAGCATTGGTAATATCATATGCTGACATTTCCGGCTTCAGATCGTAAGTAGGAACATCTTTCGGGCTTGGGCACAATAATCTTCTTTCGCCTTTAAACTCTTCCTCTCTTCCTCCTGAAAAGAAGAAGGTAACGTGCGGATATTTCTCAGTTTCTGCGATTCTGATCTGGGTTCTTCCATTTTTCTCAAGAATTTCACCCATGGTTTCCGTTAATACGTTTTCATCAAAAACAACCTGTACATTCTGGAATGTTTTATCATAATTCGTTAATGTGATATAATAAAGGTTTAGCTTTTTCATATCATATTCCGGGAAATCTTTCTGAGAAAGTACTTCTGTAATTTCTCTCCCTCTGTCTGTACGGAAGTTGAAACAGATCACCACATCATTATCAATGATTTTTGCCACCGGTACTACATTTCCTGTAGCAGTAGTGTTCATTAGAATGATTGGTTTCAGGAATTCATCGGTAATATTATTATCATAAGAAGCTTTAATAGCTGCCAATGCATCTGTTGCAGGCTCTCCTACTCCTTCTACAAGGGCATCATAAGCCAGTTTTACACGCTCCCATCTTTTATCTCTGTCCATGGCATAATATCTTCCTACCACTGTTGCCAGCTTTCCTGTAGTTGCTTCCATATGTTTTTGAAGCTCATCGATAAATCCAAATCCAGAGTGTGGATCACAGTCTCTACCATCGGTAAATGCATGAACAAAAACGTTCTCATTCAATCCAAATTCTTTTGCAGCAGTCAGCAATCCTTTTAAGTGATTGATATGTGAGTGTACTCCTCCATTGGAAACCAATCCGATAAAGTGTATTTTTTTATTTTCTCTTTTGGCATATTCAAAAGCATCCTGAATCACTTTTTCCTGCCCCAGAGTTCCGTTTTCCACTGCCATGTTCAGTTTCACCAGATTTTGGTATACTACTCTTCCGGCTCCCAGGTTCATGTGTCCTACTTCAGAATTCCCCATCTGTCCGGCAGGCAGACCAACAGCCAACCCACTTGCTTCAAGCGTAGTATGTGGAAATTTTTGGTAACAGCTGTCTATGAATGGAGTATTTGCTTTATCTATTGCAGAAACGTCAGGGTTTGTTCCCAATCCCCATCCGTCAAGAATGGCCAGTATTGCTTTTTTTGACATTTTGTAAAACTTTTGTAAGACAAATTTACCTAATTTCCTATGAATAGAAGAATTTGAAGACTTGAATTTTATGGACTGATGATGATAAGTCATCCAACCGTGTCATGGTTTTGAACCTTGACACGGTTTAAAAATTGAAATTTCGTTGATTATTTCCCTTCATTAATCGGTAAATCTTTTTAATTTTGCAGTATGGATTTACGAGATCAATTGAAGAATCTTTTTCCTGAGCATGAAGAGCAGGATTTTGAGATGCCTGAAGAGCAATTCAAGCAGAAGGAGCCTTTGGTATGCAAATTTGAGAAAAAAGGAAGAAATGGTAAGCCTGTAACAATTGTTGAAGGTTGGGAAGGCAGTGAGGAAGACCTCAAAAAAATCTCAAAGAAAATAAAAACCACCCTGGGTATAGGCGGCTCTGAGAAGGATGGAACGATTATCATTCAAGGGGATAACCGTGATAAAATCATGAATATCCTTAAAGAAATGGGATATAAAACCAAACGTGTTGGCGGATAGATTTAGAAATAGATCTGGGTTTCCGGCAGTAAGGTTTTTAAGTTTTCAATTTTAGATTTTTCTATAGGATTTCCTGTAAGAATCAACGTTTTCAGGTTTTTAAGCTGTTTGATTTCTTCAGGAATATCTTTCAGATTGTTGTTGGCCAGATTCATACTGACTATATCTTTCAACCCCTTTACTTTGGGTGAGATTTCTGTGATATTATTTCCACTGACATTTAAAAATTCAAGATGTTTGGCTTTGAAAAGGTTCTCAGGAAGCCTGATAATAGCATTCTGCTGCAGTTCAAGATATTTTAAATTTTCCGGAAAAGATAAATTTCCAAGGTCATTGATCTGATTATCTGAAAGGTTCAGGAATTTCAGGTTTTTGATCTGCTTAAGTCTGTCTGCAATGAAGCTGATCTGATTCCCCTGCAGATTAATTTCTTCCAGGGTCGGAATTTCCATTAAGGCTTCCGGAAAGGTATTCAGATTGTTGGCATCAAAATGTACTACTTTTAGGTTCTGAAGTTGTGCAAGATTAGGATTAATGCTTGTCAGACTATTCAGATTCATTGAAAAAGTGGTTAGTTTCTTAAGCTTGCTTACCTCATCGGGAATATATTTAATGCTGTTTTCATTCACATTTAAAATTTCCAGTCCTTTTAATTCAAAGAGTTCCTGATCCATTTTCTCAAGCTTATTGGCCATGATATTCAGAAAGAATAATGAATCCAGTTTCACGATCTGAGGGGGAAGATTGAACAATCCCTTTTCTCTGAAACTCATACTGTACACAGCTTTTTTACTGCTTAAAGCAGATTCAATATTGGTAAAAGTAGGATATTTCACCGGATCAATCTGTGCTTTGATCTGAGAAAGTGATAATATGGAAATAAGTAAGAAAAGCTTTTTCATAAACATAAAAGAGCCTGCCAGCAACAGAAGTCACTGACAGACAAGAATTATAAATAATTTATTTCTTTAAAAGTTTAACTGTTTTCTGGAAACCTCCTTCAGCTTCAATATTTAAAACTAAAACACGAGATCCTTCCAACTGTTGTGTGAAGTCAAGGTCCAATACTTTGTTGGTTCCGTTGAACTTCTTTGTATAAACGATTTTTCCGTCCATGCTGTAAGTTGTTACAGAAATATTTTTCAATCCTTTTGCAGAATTGATTTTTACGATTCCTGAAGTTGGATTTGGAGCTACTGTTACTGTATTTTCTTCAATTTTACTATCAATAGTTCCTAAAGTTCCTTCAATTCCCAGGTTGCTTTTAAGGGCAATAACAATTGTTGCTGATTTTCCTTTATAATCAATTGTATTCCCTGTTGCATCCACATCTGTAGAAATGGTTGAATCCGGATGCTGAATAGAGAAGAAACCGAATTTGTGATCAGGGGTAAATGTAAGTCCTGTAGGCTCTGAACCTGCCGGCATGGAAGCAAACAGTCTTACTTTAGGGTTTGCCTGTGTATGATCCGGAGCAATTACCCAGATATAGTTTTTACCACCATCCTGAAGTACCCAAAGGTTTCCAAGTTCATCAAAAGTAAGGTTGTCATTTCCGTCTCCCCAAGCTTCAGATTTCATTCCCTGAGCAGTATTGAAAGAATATACAGAAGAACCTCCTCCTACAAATGTTTCCACCTGAGAAGCGGTAGTTCCGTTATCCTGTAAACGGTATACTCTGTCTAATCCTTTTGCAGTAAAATAGATTCTTCCATCCAAAGGGCTGATATCAACATCTTCCACTCCATTGAATTTTGTACCTCCCACAGTCAGAGCATTATTATTGGTATTATTCTGATCTGCTTTTGTTTTGTTCGGAACCTGAATCCATGTCGCTGTAGTTCCTACCGGATCTCCTGCAGTTGTTAATCCCTGATCCAGTTTCAACACATAAAGGTTTCCTGAAGAAAGATCATTTGGAGTATCCATTACATATTTGTATACCATGTGAGTTCCACCGTCTTCTCCATAATACGCTACAGTTCCTGCATTATTGATTACTACGTTTTCGTGGTTCATGATTCCCATCTGCCACAGTTTCCCTTTGGTACCGTCAGCATTTTTAGAAATAACCTGTGCTGTTGCAGGATCAATTTCTACTAACCAACCATAATCTTTGTACCCATCATTATTCACATCATTGGAAGTAACCGATTCTTCAGCGGTCACCACAGTTCCCCAAGGCGTAATTCCTCCTGAACAGTTTCTGATGGTTTGTACTAAACTCGGATCTGAGAAACTTACCGCTCTTGATTTTGTCAGCTGCCAAAGTTTTGAAGTCGCGTTATAGTTAATTTCAGCCATAGTAACTCCTCCAGGATTGGTTTCATGGTTTACAGAAAGATATCCGTTGGTACTGCTTCCTGTTTTGGGAACATAAGCGGTAAAGTCGTTCTGACCACCTACCAGTCCGCCTCCTTCGGTATAGCTGTCTCCTTCTTTTAGAATAAGCTGGTATTTGTGTTCAGCAGGAATGATCAGTTTATTGGTCTGTGCTGTAGGAACAATGGAAGTAAAACAGCTGATATGTGTTCCGTTACAAGTTACAGGAGTTGTTGTATTGGTTGTTGTTTTCAGGTAAGCATCAATTCTTAAATCTGAACTGGTTGTACTTCTGTTATGCAGCTCAATAGAAAATCTGTTGACCCCGTTCACAAATTTTGACTTTGGAATAGAGAAAATATTATAAACGCTCTCTGCTGCCCCATCAATAGTAGTACTGGAGAAAGTATTGAATGTTACAGCATCCGCAGGCATATTATCTCTTACCACTTCTTCTCCGTTAAGGTATACAATGATACCGTCATCCCTCATTACTCCAAGTTCCATAGTATCGGAAAGCGTTGAAAGATCTACCGTAAAATCCTTAGCAAAATAAGCGGTAGTAAGCCCTGAATTGATTGTCGTAGTTACAGGATCTCCGTATCCTAGCGGACCGTTTCCTACTGCCCATGTTGAAATGTCATAGGTCTGTGCATTCCAACCGGCTGGCTGCGCCTGATTGTTATCTTTATAGCTCCATGACGCATTCTTGTTGAATACAAGAGTCTGTGCCTGAATACCAGAACTGGCCAGTATAGCCAAAGCTCCCACTGTTAGTAGTTTTTTCTTCATTTTTTATTTGATTTATTAGACCTTGCAAAACTATTTTTTTAGAACTTCTCCTCTGTTAATAGGATTTTAAATCTAAATCGCTAAATATTAACTTATCAAAAACCTAATGTTAAGGGGATTAATTTTTTGTTAAATAAGGCGGAAATTCTAGGGTTTGAGGGTGAGAGTATTTTAGTGTTGGAGTGTTGAAGTTGCGAGATTCGGGATACGCACCGAAAGTATAGGATAAAAATAGTTTAAAATCATATTGATGAATAAAAGTAATCCATCTCCAACTATCCATCATAAAGCTCGAATCACATTTGCCCCTAACTCGAAACCCGAATCCCAAATCTCTATCCTCTCACTCTAAAACCCTCCCACACTAAAACTCTCCAACTCCACTTACTTCGCTTTACTCACATCTGTAAGTGCATTCAGGAAGGCTATGATCTGTTTTTTTTCTGTTTCGGTAAGGTTTAATTTATCCGGGGCAAGGGTTTGGTTTTTCATTTTTAATCCTAATCCTTCTCCGCCTCCTTCGTTATAAAAATCAAGGACTTCTTCTAATGTGTTGAAAGCACCATTGTGAAAATAAGGTTTAGTAAGAGCAATATTTCTCACGGTTACTGTTTTGAAAGAGTAATCATAAATCCATGATTTTTCTTTTTTTACCGGGCTGTTTCCTCTTCCAAGATCCTGATCAAGCTCCACAGGAAGCTGGTTGATGGGCCTTGTGGGTATTCCCAGTACTTCAGATTCATTTTCATTAAAAAACGGAGGTACCAATCCTGAAAAGTGAGGGGCAAAATGACAGGTTGCACAATTGGCTTTTCCCATAAACAGATTGAAACCTTTTTTCACATCATCAGAAACATTCTTTTCATTCCTCATGAAACGGTCAAAATCACTGTCAAATGAATATAATGAAGCTACATAAGAGCTTAATGCTTTTGAAAAATTCTCTTTACTGATCTTTCCATCTTTGAAAGCGGCACGGAAAGCCTTTTTATATTCAGGTTTTGTTTTTAGTTTCTGAATAATATTTTCATAGCTCGTATTGAATTCCTGTTCATTATAAATAACGTGTTCTGCCTGCTGTTCAAGGTAAAAAGCACGAAGATCATAGAAAAACCTCTTGGCAAAAACAGCATTATATAAAGACGGAGAGTTTCTCAGAACCGTTTTCCCTTCCACATTGCTTTGTGATTTGGTGGTAAGGTCGGTAAAAGCATTTTCCTGAAGATGGCAGGTAGCACAACTCATCTTCCCGTTTCCACTTAAGTTCTGATCATAGAAAATAGATTTTCCAAGATTGCGGAGTTCCGGATTATCTTCTGAGGATTTTAGTAAGGTATAAAAGTAAGGATCTAAAAAATCACTGCTGAAAAAGTTCTTGTTTCCCACATTCCATCCTGAGAATTCTTTAAGATCATCAGGCCTTCCATCCCATTTTCCCAGCTCTTCATATAAAGGCTGTACATATTTTTTATAAAACTCGATCCTGTCGAAAGTTTCAAAATCTGTATTTTTTGAAAGGTAATGAATTGCTTCTGTTAAAATCTGATCAGCCCTCTGCATATTATAATTTTTAAAATAAAGATCATCACTAATGTATTTCTGCATTCCGGAAAGAGCATGGCTTGTTTCTTCGGAAATATTCAGTGAACCCGGTGTATCAAAACCTGATACGCCAAGTGAATAGATCCTGATCAGTTCTATACGTAACGGTAATGTCTTATTATTCCCTTTACTCAGTCCATTTTTTAATGCACTTAAATAGAACCCTGAATAGCTGTTATACAAAAAAGTAGTAATTGTTTTAATCTTTTCCTTTTCATTTCCTGCTTCGTCTGAAAATATAAGTTCATCCAATACCTGCAATCCTTCAGGTGGAAGGGTGTATGATGATGTCCCTGCAACTTCAATATGAAATAAAGGGGCTGCATTCAGATGGGTTTTTGTAAATTCAGGATAATGGTAGGCAACATAGAATTCTATTTCCTTGAATGAGTTTCTTGTACTGCTTAGTGATTTCTGTAATTCGGCCAGGGAAATACGGTCTTCGGAGAACTTATCGGCGTCTGATTTCAGCTGCTCAAGTTTGGTTTTAAAGTTGGACAATCCTTTATTGACAAATGTATTTTCGCTTTCTTTTCCTTTATAAACAGGATTAAAAGACATTACTGCAAATCCTATCAGAAGGACGATTACAAGCAGTGGATAAGATCTCATGAATTTTTAGCGGCAAAACTATTAATCTGATGTTATCTCAGTTTTAATAGCAGATTAAATAATGTTTATATTTCTGCTATTATATTTTTCACTAATTTTAAACCCCGAAATCAAATTCATTATTCTAAAGAAACGGTTCTTCGAAATACCGGTAAAAATAATGGCGGAAGATTATTGGGAGAGGATTTTTTAAACTAAATTCAACACATCAAAAAAACTAAATAGGAGTATGAAAACAAAACTATGGTTTGCTGTTATGGCAAGTTTCCTTTCGCTTACCGCATTTTCACAGAAAAAAAAGCAACCGGAAAAACAATCCGGAAAGCAGCAGGAAATGGCTGTATATGCAGAGAAAAGAGGTTCTGATTATTATTTAATCCGCCTGGAAAAGGATAAAAATATACCTAATGTTTATCTGTATTCCAACGGAGTTACCAAGCGCTATAAAGATTATACTGATCTGAAGGATATTGTGATGGAATTCCCGGGAATGATGACTTCCAACAATTCAACGAAGGAAGAACTGATTTCTATTCTTAAAAAAGATGATCACTTCTACGAAATCACTTCCCAGAGGAAAGATCCTAAAAACATTGAAAAAACTGTTGTTACCGTATACGAGGTAATGAACGGCCAGAAAAGGATTGTAGAAGAATACAATGACATCTACGAGGTTATGGCTTCTCCTTATAAAGAAGCGATTATGATTAATTAAAAAACTTAAAAAAAATATATACCTATTATGCTAAACAAACTTGCAGCCTCAGAACTTGTTCTGAATGAAGACGGAAGTGTATATCACCTGAATCTTTTACCCGAAGACATTGCTGACAAAATCATCCTTGTAGGAGATCCTGACAGAGTGGCAAAAGTTTCAAAATACTTTGATACCGTAGAGATCAAAAAAAATAAAAGAGAATTCTATACACATACAGGAACGCTTCGCGGGGAAAGAATCACAGTAATGTCTACCGGTATCGGAACAGAAAACATCGATATCGTAATGAACGAACTGGATGCCCTGGTGAACATCGATCTTAAAAATAAAGAATTTAAAACTGAGCATAAAGCTCTTGAACTATTCCGTATGGGAACTTGTGGAAGTGTAAACCCGGATGTACAGGTTGACAATATGCTGGTAACCCAGAATGTAGTAGGTTTAGACGGTCTGATGCATTTCTATCAGGACTACAACTTCGAAAATGAGTTTTCTAAAAGCTTTTTAGAAAAATTCCCTTACGAAAAAATCAAGCCTATGCTTTATTTCTCAGACTGGGAAGCAGAAATGGGTGACTATTACAAAGATGCCAAATACCATGGAAATACCGCAACTTTCCCGGGATTCTATGCACCACAGGGAAGACAGCTTCGTTTAAAAGCAGTGGATGATCAATTCCTGGAAACGTTAAATGATCTTGGAATCACCAATTTTGAGATGGAAACATCAGCAATCTATGCCCTTTCAAAATTATTAGGACATAAAGCCATTACCGTCAATAACGTTATTGCCAACAGAAGACGTGGAGAATTCTCTGCAGACCACCATGCTTCTGAGAAAAACCTTATTGAATGGGTATTGGAAAGAATTATTAAGTAATCAATTCTGTTTATGATAAAATAAAAACCTCCGGAAGCTTTTCCGGAGGTTTTTTATAGGTTTTGGCTAAAGCCTATGGAATTTGATTTATTCTGAAAACGGGCTAAAGCCCGTTCCTATTGAATTTATATTATTGAATTTTGTTCCTTTTCACCACGAATGAAGCTCATCACTCACCTTGTCATTCCGTAGGAATTTAAATACAAAACTTTAAAAATAACGTAGAGATTCCTGCGGAATGACAAAGGTGTTAAAAGAAATTTCGTAAACAAAAATGGGTTAAAAACCGGTGGTCAATAATTACAAATGAAACGTTCTCGGATCCGGATACTGAAATACATAATCCAGCTCTGAAACCAGTTTTGAAGATAAGACCTTCTTACCTTTTACTTCGAAAACTCTTTCCTCAGGAATATTTTTCTGTGCATTAATCACGTGGCTTTTTGCAGGATGAATCGGGGCAGTAACATTATAAAGTTTAGCTTCAGCTTTCTTTTCAATCATTTCCGAAATAATCCCACTGATATCAGCATAATGAATATGATTCACTGCATGATCAAGATTCCCTACATTATAATTTTTTAAAAGTCTGCTGTCTCCCATCAGGCCTCCAAGCCTCAGAATATTAAGCTGCGGATATCTATTTCTCAGCATTCTTTCCCCTGATACTTTCTCCAAAGGAATATCTTTTTCTGTAAATTCTTTGGGAAGATCGGGATAAACCCCTGTGGAACTCATCAGGAACATCTGTCCTTTAAAATCTCCGATAAACGATGACAAATTCTGAATCCTGTTATATAGAGGACTTACACAACAGCTTTTTTCATTGACAGGAATGGTAATAATTAAAACATCAGCATTTTTAATCTCGGACCATTCATTATACGGTTCTGCCAGCTGATAGTCCGGGAAAGAAGCAAGTACAGCATGCATTCCTTTACTGTTGAGATCCTTTACTTTATTTTCTGTTGTAGTGGTTGCTGCTATGTCGTATTTTCCAGATAAGGAAGAGGCTATTCTTTCTCCCAACCAGCCACAGCCTATAATTCCTATTTTCTTCATATGCCAGAAACAGATTGTATTGTTAATATATTGTCTAAAGAAGCCATTAGTTGAGTCTTTACATCCTCACTCAGATTCATACACTGCTGAACAGCTTTGGGAATATGTTTCGCTTTTTCTTTAAGGTTTGTTCCATTTTCGGTAAGATTAATCAATACAACTCTTTCATCTTCTGTACTGCGGGTTCGGATGATCAATCCGTTTTTTTCCATACGTTTCAATAACGGCGTTAATGTTCCGTTATCCAGATGAAGATGTTCACCGATCTTTCCGATATTCATTCCGCCATGCTCCCATAAAACTGTCATCACAAGATACTGAGGATACGTTAATGAAATTTCATCCAGATAAGGCTTATATAAACCTGTAATATATCTGGAAACAGCATACGTTTTAAAGCATAAATGTTCTGATAAAGGGATCATCGTTTTTTTAGGAACAAATATAGTCTATTTATTTTGTGCACAATATTTTTGTTTAAAATATTTATTTTTTAATGAATTGGTAAAAATGAAATACCTGTCAGATTCAGGTTGTGGTTATTTTATTATTTTAGCCCAACTAAAAACAATAAACTAACCGTGAACATGAAAAACGATAATCAACCTGAAGACAATAAGCTTTCGGAACTCTCTATTGAAGAACTTACAAAAGAAAAAAAAAAACGTTCCGCTGCTCATATTTCCTTTTGTATTATTATGGGAATGTTGGTAGTAGCCTGCATCTATATGACAATTAAGAAAGGTTTCAATGGTATAACACCGCTTCCACTGGCTTTTTTCCCACTCTATCTTATTATCAGGAAAAGCTGGCAAAATGCACGTAAGGAACTTCAGTCCCGTAAGTCTAGTTAAAATGGATAATCTATAAAAAAGGACTTCCAATCCGGAAGTCCTTTACACCATATCAACTATAATAAAAAACCTATTATTTAAAATTCATTGATCATCACATAAAAATGTCCGGAATACAGGCTGTTGGCACTTCCCGAAATATTAGTGAGATTAATTGTAATACTGGAAGCAGAAGCCATCCTTGGATTCGAGATGGAAAATGAGGAATTTCCCGGAAAGTCTCCTGCCGGAGAAACTACCACCACAGCTCTTGTAGAACCGGGCTGATATCCTGCCGGAACAGGAATATCAATTGTTGTCGATTTTCCCGGAGGCAAATTATTGATGGATATTCCCGGCCATACTTCAAAACTGATCTGATTTTTCTGCACACTGCCCTTCTCGCCCAATTTAAACTGGCCGTTTACATCAAGTTTTGCGGAGACATTCGGAGTACCAGTACCAATACCTACATTTGCATTATTATTTCCAAGAATAACAGCATTGGCCTGTGAAGTAACCGCTCCATATCCTACTGCTGTGGAATATTGTCCCAACGCATTGGCTTCTGAGCCTAGAGCCGTTGAGTTTTGGCTATTTGTTACCGCATTATATCCTAAAGCCGTTTCGCTATTTGTATTTGTTTTCGCATTGTATCCTAATGCTATGGACTGAAATCCATCCGCTGAGGAGCTATTTCCTATAGCTACAGATTCATTACTGCTGGTCTGGGCATGAAATCCTATGGCTGTAGATCTGAATCCTGCTGCTGTAGTTTTATTTCCTACCGCTAAAGCTTCATTTCCGGAAACAACTGTTGCGCTTCCAATAGCTATTCCCATAAATGCAGAGCTCGCGCTTCCTATAGCAATCCCATTCTGTCCGGCATTTGATCCTATTCCAAAGCTTACAGAATTATCAACTCCCAGTTTTCCGGTTGTTAAGGCATTTACTTTAAAAATCAGGTCATCATATGTTTTTGTTCCTAAAGCCAGGGTTGTATTTGCTCCTCCATAATTTCCTACATTCGTACCTGTAAGGTTCCAGTTGGTTCCATCCTCTGTTTTAGAGGTATTCCCGCCGTTTGCTAAAATTTTATTCCATTTTGATTCGAACCAGTAATAGAAACCAATTTCTTTCAGAGTAGAGTTTCCATTGTTCCAAACAATAAGTCCGTCTGCCGGAGAAGGTACTGTAATATTATCTGTTGTAGTGGTAAGCGCAATACTTGGAAGGAGTACACCCTTATTATTGGCGTTAATATGAAGCATCGCAGAAGGGTCCGGATTCGGTAAACCAATCCCAACCTGAGCAAATGTGAAAATACTTATAAAGAATAAGAGAAGTGTATATTGAGGTTTATAGTCTTTTTGCATTACTTGCATTTTTTGCAGTTGCAAATATACAAATTTTCAACAAAATAACAATTATACTGAAAATATCATAATTAAAAACACAACAAAGTGAATAATACAAAACTTACTCACGAAATAATGAAAAATGTTTAATATCAATCATTTACCAAAAGTAACATCCATTAGACTTTGCAGATATCTCCCATTTTGTGTTTAATTCTTTACATTATATAATTGACAATAAACTTCACTAAATTTTGAATAAAAGCTAACTAAATTTTTCTGGTAAAGCAGTTTTTTAAGTGATCATTGATCATTCCGGTAGCCTGCATATGGGCATAAATTACTGTAGAACCTACGAATTTAAAACCTCTCTTTTTAAGTTCTTTGGATATAAGATCCGAAATTTCTGTAGTGGCAGGAACAACAGATAATGTTTCGGGACTGTTGTCAATGGGTTTTCCATCTATAAAGCCCCAGATATATTTGGAGAAACTTCCAAACTCCTGTTGAACTTCCATAAATTTCTGAGCATTGGTGACAGCTGAAAGAATTTTAAGCCTGTTTCTGATAATTCCGGAATTATTCATCAATTCTTCAATCTTTTCGTCCGAATACGCTGCTACTTTTTTATAATCAAAATGATCAAAAGCTTTTCTGAAGTTTTCTCTTTTGGATAAAATAGTATACCAGCTCAGCCCGGCCTGAAAACTCTCCAGAATCAGAAACTCAAATATAGTCTCATCATCGTAAACAGGTCTTCCCCACTCTTCATCATGATACTTTCGGTAGAGATCATCTTTTTCACACCAGCCACAACGTATTTTTTCCATAGCTATCAATTTTTGCTAGTTAAAGTTACTACTGATTTTGAAAAAGATAACAAAAGATTATGAAAAGTTTAACAGAGAGGTTTAGTTTTAGGAATGGTTATTGTTTAATTACTGATACCAAACTAAAATTTATACTATTATGAACAATTCAGAGTACAACAAAGCGGAAAATGCAGTAAACAATGTAGAAAATTCTTTACAAAATGCAACGGACAAAGCCAAATGGAAAATCAATGAATTGGCAGACAAGGCTAAAGATTATATTAATGAGAAAAGGGATAATGATCAGGAAGCCAGCCAGGAAGACTGGCTAGATAGGGTAAAAGCTAATGTATCCGATGCTTGGGAGGATATCAAAGATAAAGCAGATGAAGCATGGGAAAAAACCAAAGATGCGGCAGAGGATGTAAAGGCAGAATGGAATAAGAAAACCAATTAGTATTTCAGTCATATAAATATTTTCAATAAAATGGAGTCTTAAATTGATAAGGCTCCATTTTTTATTATGCCATAAGCACAATTATTGTTACATTTGTATTATAATAAACATTAAAAAATTATGTCATACGGTTTACTTAAAGGCAAAAAGGGAATTATTTTTGGAGCCCTTAATGAACAATCTATCGCATGGAAAGTTGCTGAAAGATGTCATGAAGAAGGTGCTGAATTTATCTTATCCAATGCTCCTATTGCTTTGAGAATGGGGGAACTTAATGGTTTAGCAGAAAAAACAGGTTCTGAAGTAATAGGTGCTGATGCAACTTCTATAGAAGATCTTGAAAAACTTTTTGATGCCGCTGTTGCAAAATTTGGAAAAATCGACTTTATCCTTCATTCTATCGGAATGTCTATCAACGTAAGAAAAGGAAAACATTATACAGAAATGAACTACGACTGGTTGGAAAAAGGCTGGGATATTTCCGCTGTTTCTTTCCATAAAGTAATGCGTGTGGCTTGGGAAAAAGACTGTATGAATGAATGGGGAAGTATTTTGGCACTTACTTATATTGCTGCTCAAAGAACATTCCCGGACTATAATGATATGTCTGATAATAAAGCTTATCTGGAAAGTATTGCAAGAACTTTCGGAAACTATTGGGGTGAAAGAAAAGTACGTGTTAATACAGTTTCTCAGTCTCCTACCATGACAACTGCCGGTAGCGGAGTGAAAGGTTTCGGAGGATTCCTTGGATATGCAGAAGATATGTCTCCGCTAGGAAATGCTACGGCTCTTGAATGTGCAGACTACTGTGTAACATTATTCTCTGATCTTACGAAGAAAGTAACGATGCAGAATCTTTTCCATGATGGTGGTTTCAGCAGTTCAGGGGTTACTCAGAAAGTAATCAGCAAGTATGATGCTGAATAATTCATCTAAAAAATAACGAGCTACAGTTTCGTTTACAATAAATAAAACCCATGAAAAGATTTCATGGGTTTTCTGTTTTTATCATCGTTCACAAATAAATCCGGCGGCCTCTTCGAGGCCGCCGGATTCGTCAAAAATAATATTAATATGAAATTATAAAATAACAGTCTGAATAGAATGCGCAGGTGCATTCAATTTTGCTGCTTTTCCTTCTATCCATAGATTGGTTTCGATATCATTGTCTGAGTCGTTCATAATAACGGTTACCAGCTGTCCGTTTTCGTTCATAAATGCAGAAGAGGTCAGGGCTGCTCTGTTGGAAGAACTTCCGATTCTCTGGGCATTCGGTTTGATATATTTTGAGACGTGTCCTATATAATAGTATTCATAGGTATAGAAAACTTCACCGGTTTTGGTGTCTGCAATAATCGGGGCAAAGCAGAAATTTCCTTTGTGATTAGGTCCGCCGGTTTCATCCAACAGAATATTCCAGTCGGTCCATAATGCATTTCCTTTGTTGAAATCATTCAGCATATTTTTGCTGTAGAGTTCTCCCAGGCTTACATCGTAGATTTTATCCATATTGAATTGTTCTTTGCATCCTTCAGTAAAGGCAAGGAATTTATCCGGGAAAGCCCTGTGGGTTTCCGCTAAATTGTCAAAAAGCTGGGTTTTATTGTTCCATGTTTCATACCAGTGATACCCGATACCATGTGCATATTTTGATGTTTCAGGATCGCTTAATGTGGTGGTTGCTCTTTGGTAGATAAGATCTCTGTTATGATCCCAGATCATTACTTTTTTATCTTTATATCCGTTTTTCCAAAGGGTTGGTCCGAGATTGTTTTTCAGAAATTCACCTTCTTCTTCTGCAGTATAGATGCAAGATTCCCAGCTTTGGGTAGCCATAGGCTCGTTCTGAACGGTTAAACCCCAGATATTGATCCCTCTCTTTTCATATTCTTTAATGAATTTGATATAATAATCTGCCCACGTTTGATAGTACTGATTTTCCAATCTTCCCCCTTTATACAAACTTTTATTTGATTTCATCCAGGCTGGCGGGCTCCATGGGGAGAAATAAAACGTAAAATTATTTCCTATAGCCTTTTGAGCTTCTTTGATCATTGGAATTTTATATTTCTCATCGTGAGCAACATTAAAGGTCTTCAGAGAAGTATCATTATCCTCTACATAGGTATATGAATCACTGGAAAAGTCACAGGAATTCATATTGGTACGAACAACGGTATATCCCAATCCGTTTTTTCCAAAATAGGCATCAAGAATTTCCTTTTGCTTATTCTTTGGCATCTTATAAAAAGTCTCTGCTGAAGCATCTGTAATAGCACCTCCTATTCCTATCAGTTTCTGATATTTAAAATTGGGTGCCACAAAAATACAGGCATCCGTTTCTTTAGGCTGCCCGAACTGCTCAAATTTGACGGCTCCTTTATCCGCCATCTTCTCATTTGCTTTAGAGTTGGTAAGGATTACTTTAGCTGTTTTTCCCGCATTTTTATTCCAATAATTCTGAGCATTGACATTGATAACAACGCCCACTACAAAACAACTTACAATTAGTTTTCTCATGATTTTTTCTGTTTCCGGATCTATCTGATCCTCATTTTCATTATTTATTTTGATAGACTCTTACATAATCTATATAATACTTCTGCGGAAAGACAGCATCATCAATGCCTTCTTTTCCACCCCAGAATCCTCCTACGGCAAGGTTTAAAATGATAAAGTAAGGTCTGTTAAAAGGCCATGCTTCATTATTTTTCTCTTTATTTTCATAGGTGAAAAATTTATGGTCATCGATATAAACCTCTATCTTTTCCGGTGTCCAGTCTGCTTTATAGACATGAAACTTTTCGCTGGCATCTTTTACAAACAGGGTATCGGTCTTTTGTGTTCCCTGGATATGATTATATTTTTTAGTATGCACAGAAGCATGGATATAGCCTTGGTTATACCCCACATGTTCCATGATATCCAGCTCACCATCATCCGGCCATTTCTTCATGTTCTCACTCATCATCCAGATTGCCGGCCAGGTTCCCCGACCTTTAGGAAGTTTCGCCCTGACTTCAATTGATCCATATTGGAAAGCAAATTTCCCTTTGGTTAAAAGCCTTGCAGAAGTGTATTTATTATTTTCCCAATTTTCTTTTTTAGCCTCAATGATGAGGTTTCCTTTTTCCATTCTGGCATTCTCAAGCCTGTTTTTGGTATAAAACTGTGCTTCTTCATTTCCGAAACCGCTTCCTCCGGTATCATAATTCCATTTTAATGAATCCGGAAGCCCTTTGCCATTAAATTCATCACTCCAAATCAATATCCTGCGGGAATCAGGTTTGTGTGAGGCACAGTTGAGAACAGAAAGGAAGAAAGCTCCAGCTGCACAAATTCTGATGAGATTTTTAGCTTTGAGATTCATATATATCAGGTTTTAAATTTTGGCTAAAGCCATTTTTTGACGTTTTAATGAGCGGATTAAAACCCACTCCAATTGAATTGAATTGAATTGAATTGAATTGAATTGAATTTATTTCGTCCAGTTGATTCTTTTGGTCTGCACATGTTGAGAATTGGTTCCCACCATAATATCAAACGCTCCACCTTCCCAGTCAAAATTCAAATCGTCATCAAAGAATTTCAGATCTTCAGGTGTCAGTTTAAAATCTACTTTTTTGCTTTCTCCTTTTTTGATGAATACTTTCTGGAAGCCTTTCAGCTCTTTTACGGGTCTCACTACTTTTCCAAAAAGATCTCTGATATAAAGCTGTACAACCTCTTCCCCATCATATTTTCCCGTATTGGAAACAGTAACACTGATGTTCAGGGTCTGATTTCCTGTAAGGGATGCAGAATTTAAAACGATATCAGAATAGGTAAAATCAGTATAGCTTAGGCCATATCCAAACGGATATTTCGGATCATTATCAAGGTCTATATAGGCTGAAACATAGTTTCTGTCCGTATTATTTTTGGCTGGTCTTCCCGTATTGTAATGATTGTAGTACACAGGAATCTGGCCTTCTGTTCTCGGAAAACTCATGGGAAGTTTCCCACCAGGATTTACAGTACCAAACAGAACATCTGCAATAGAATTTCCAGCTTCTGTTCCCAGCCACCATGTGTACATAATTGCAGGAATATTGTCTGATGCCCAGTTGAAAATCAAAGGTCTTCCGGCATTAATCATCAGAATAATCGGCTTGCCTGTTTTGGCAATTTCTTTCAGTAAATCTTCCTGAACTCCTGTAAATCCGATATTGCTTCTACTTTTCGCCTCTCCACTCATCGCATGGCCTTCTCCCAATGTCATAATGACAACATCTGATTTTCTTGCCGTTTCTATTGCTTCTGCAAACTGACTTTTGTCCTGATCATCAACATTACAGCCTTTAGCATATAATAAAGTGGCATTTTTATCCAGTTGATTTTTAATTCCATCGAATTGTGAAACGATTCTTTGGTTATCATCTTTGAAAGCAATAGACCAGAAACCGTGGTTCGCTACAGTCTCTTTACCGAAAGGACCAATCAGAGCCACCGTTTTTACTGTTTTGGAAAGTGGAAGAATATTTCCCTGATTTTTAAGAAGAACAATACTTTTTGATCCGAATTCTCTTCCGAATTTTCTGTTATCCTGATTATCGGTCTGTTCTTTTTGTCTTTTCTCATTACTGAATCTGTAAGGATCATCGAAAAGTCCCATTTCGAATTTCTTTGTTAAAATTCGTCCTGTTGCGTCATCTACCAGTTTGGGATCTACTTTTCCTTCTTTCACCAGTTTTGGCAACTCTGCCATATAAACACGGCTTTCCATATCCATATCACTTCCGCCTTGTATAGCTCTTTCTGCCGCTTCGCTGGCATCTTTGGCATAACCGTGTGGAACCATTTCCCCAATACTTCCCCAGTCTGAAACCACAAAACCTTTATAATTCCATTTTCCTTTTAAAAGGTTTCTCTGGATATATTTATTAGCAGTAGCCGGAATTCCGTTAATATCATTGAAGGAATTCATGAAAGTAGCAACACCTGCTTCTGCCGCAGCTTTGAATGGTGGAAGATACGTTTCATTCAGCTGTCTGAGACTCATATCTACGGAATTATAATCTCTTCCGCCCACAGCTGCTCCATAGGCTGCAAAGTGTTTTGCACAGGCCATCACAGCATCAAGACTTCCCAAACCTCTGCCCTGGAATCCTTTGATTCTTGCCAGTCCGATTTTTGTTCCCAGATAGGTATCTTCTCCGGAACCTTCCATTACTCTTCCCCATCTCGGATCTCTGGCGATATCCACCATTGGAGCAAACGTCCAGTGAATACCGTAAGCGGCAGCTTCTGTAGCGGCTATTCTTTCTGATTTTTCTATCATCCCAAGATCCCAGCTTGCTGCCTGTCCCAGATTCACAGGGAATGTGGTACGATAACCATGAATAACATCCTGCCCGAACAATAAAGGAATTTTCAGTCTCGACTGCATCGCAAGTTTCTGAAATGCTCTGGTTTCTTCTGATCCTGCAACGTTCAGCATTGAACCCACTTTTCCTTTTTTTATTTCTTCCAAAACAGCAGCTGAATTGGAATGCTGAGGCCCTGTAGCGTATTCAAACCCGCTGTACTGAACCATTTGCCCTACTTTTTCTTCCAGGGTCATTTTAGACAGCAGCTCTGCTACTTTCTGATCAGTTGTCTTTTGTCCGTAGGCATTCAGTCCAAAAGCAGAAAATGCCAGTAAGAAATATACTCTTTTCATAGTATCAAATTAAAAAATATAAGTTGCTGTAGAACGTCCAGAAATTGTTACAGCAGCGGTTTTACCGGCAAATTTAATATTAAAATTTTCATCTGCTTCATTATCGTTCTGCACAATTAACACTATTTTCCCAAATTGAGTCTTAAAAGCAACAGTGGACAATTTATCAGTCTGTGTAGAAGTGATACGCTGAGATCCGGCAGGAACAAATTTTGAAGCGTGGGCTATAATATAATAGGCAACATTTCTTGTAAAATTTTCACTGTCAGAAACAGTAATTGCTCCTTTACATTCTGTGCATCCACCTTCTGTATGGGGAGCAAATTTCGGATCGTTGGCAAGGTTCCATTCCAGCGCAATTTTACTCCAGTTTCTCATCGAGCCGATGATTACATTTTTCGAATGCCAGTTCAGGTCTTCGGTAAAGGTTCCTTTTGAGCCTGTCCATTGTTCGGTAAAGTATAGATTTTTGTCTGGAAAAGCATTATGTACGGTACTTAGAGCAGAAATATCTCCTTCGTACAAATGAAAAGCAGATCCGTCTATATATTTATTTGCTTCAGAATCTTTTAAAATATCAATAGCATATTCAGGTTTGTTGCAGTTATGATCGTACACCACAATTTTAGTGGTAATTCCATTGGTTTTAAAAGCTGGCCCCAGATGATTTTTGATAAAATTCCCCTGCTGCTCAGACGGCATATACAGACTAGGATTATTTCCCGGATGGAGTGGTTCATTCTGAGGCGTTACAGCATCAATGGTGATGCCTTCTTTTTTCATTCCCTGAATGTATTTTACAAAATATTGTGCATATGTTCCGTAGAATTCAGGTTTCAGACTTCCTCCTTTTGATTTGCCGTTGTCTTTCATCCAAACCGGAGCAGACCACGGGGCAGCAATGATTTTAATGGAAGGATTGATCGCCAGAATCTCTTTCAACATAGCAATTAACGCTTTATCTTTTGCAAGACTGAAATTTGAAAGAGAAGGATCAGTCTGTCCTTCAGGCAGATCATCGTAAGAAAAAACTTCACCATCAAGATCTGAAGCGCCTATACTCAATCTTAAATAGCTGATGGAAATTGAATTTTTGTCCTTCCCGAAAAGTTCGTTAAGCAATGATTTTCTTTTGGCAGATAACAATCGGTTGATTACCTCAACACTTCCTCCTGTTAATGTATATCCAAAGCCATCAACATATTGAAACTTTTGAGAATCATCAATTTCAATATTCTGAAAACTGTTGGAAGTATTTACAAATTTAACAGAAGTCTGCTGCTGTAATTTTACGCTTTCATCACCTTTTGTCAGCCAGTACTGTACTTCATTTCCTTTATGGGAAGTAATTGATCTACAGGATAAAGGAAAAAGGGCCACACCACTAAGTAGTGCGGCACCTCTAAAGAAACTATATAAGTTGTGAAACTTCATGTGTTAGTATCCAGGATTTTGTTTTAAAGCTGTATTCGGCAATTCATTGAACGGAATGGGAAGAATTTCATTTTTATTGGCTTTAAATCCTTTGAAGGCAAGCTTAGAAGGAGCATCACCCCATCTGACAAGGTCAAACCATCTGTGTCCTTCTCCTGCAAGCTCTCTTCTTCTTTCATCTTTAATAGCCTGTAAAGAAACAGGAACTGACGGCAAACCTACCCTTGTTCTTACTGCATCTAATAATGCCTGTGCTCTTGCTCCTGAAGCTCCTAAAGCTTCAGCTTCCATGAGATAAGTATCAGCTAATCTTATCGCAATGTAATTTTGTCTGAAATTAAGCTCTGCCGGACCTGGAAGTGAGGTTTTTAAAGCATTGGTAGGTAAATATTTATTAAGGAAATATCCTGTATCTGCAAAAGCGGGCCCATAAATAACTTTACCTTCCGCCACCAGTTTTTTAGCATTGAAAACAGTCACGTTCAGTCTTGGATCTCCCTGCATAAAACTGACATAATTCTCTGTTACAGTATTAAATGCCCAACCGGAATAGATATCTGGCGCATCATTATTTGGAACGCTTTTTAGTGAATAAGAACGAGGACCCACCATCACATTGATAGAATTCCCTTCATCCTTACCCTGTCCCCAGAATCCCCAATCAGAGCTTCCTTTGTTGGTATGCATTATCTCAAGAATGGATTCTGATAAAAACTTGTATTTGTTTGGCTCCGGATCACTTTCCAAAGCAACTTTAAATAAATCTGCATAATCTGCCACGAGCTTGTATCCATACTGACTGGTTCCTCCAGGTGTACCGTTTACCTGGGCAAATTGTGCTGCTGCTTCTGGCATTTTTTTATCATAAAGATAAATTTTACCTAATATAGCTCTGGCTGTTCCCTGTGTAATTCGTCCTTTATCACTGCTAGCAGGTGTCATCATCAGATCGGGAATAGCAGCAATCACATCATTTTCTATTTGCGCATAAACATCACCTGGTTTTGCCTGTGGTATATTCCAATAATCATCTGAAACAGTTATACTTTTAAGAATCAAAGGGATATTCCCAAACATTCTTACGAGTTCAAAATAATATAAAGAACGAAGAACTCTGGCTTCTGCAATATATCTCTTCTTAAGATCTTCATTCATTGAAGCACCCGGAACTTTTTCTATTACAAGATTGGCACGTGCAATTCCCTGATAGTAATCTTTCCAGTAGCTGGCCGGCATTGTATTCGGGTTGATCATATAATTATTCATTCCCTGAATACCTGCTCCATCACTAGAGCTTCCTCCACCGGAATAAAAGTCATCAGATCCTGCATTAAAGAAAGTAACTGTATTCTCAAATCCTGCAGAATATTTTCTCAAAACATCATATACGGAAATCAGCGCACTAAAAGACTGCTGTTCATTTTTAAAATATGAATCAGTACTAAATGCCCCGGAATTCTGTACTTCATCCAGATAGGAATTACTACAGCCTATATTGGTAAAACTCAGACCTGTCAGAAACGCAACGGCAAGTCCTTTATATATAAGATTTTTATTTTTCATTTTGTTGGTCATTAAAATTGAATATTAGCTCCTATAAGGAATGTTCTGGCTTGTGGATAGTAAGCTCTGTCTACACCGATAATATCCTGCTCAGAATTATTTCTTCCCGCAATTTCAGGGTCATATCCTGTATATTTTGTAAAAGTAACCAGGTTTTCTCCTGTGATGTACAGTCTTACCTTGCTCATTCCAAAACGTTTGGTAACATCCTGAGGAATAGTATATCCTAGCTGAACAATTTTCAGACGCACATAATCTCCTTTCTGAAGGTAGTAGTTAGACATCCATGAATAGTTGTGGTTAGAATCAAGGCGGGTAAGTCTTGGATTATCATTGGTAGATCCCTCACCTGTCCATCGGTCTAAGATTCTTGTCTGGTAGTTGGCATCAGGCAAATCCAATCTTCTTAGCCCCTGGAAAATCTTGTTACCAGCCTGTCCTTGCGCAAACATCATCAGATCAAAATTCTTATAGCTCATATTCACAGTAAGTCCAAAAGTATATTTTGGTATAGAGCTTCCTAAGTTTACTTTATCATTGTCATCAATTTTACCATCTCCATTATTATCCTGCCACATAAAGTCTCCTGGTTTTGCATCCGGTAATAATTTTACACCATTGGCATTTACATAATTGTCAATTTGTGCCTGATTTTGGAAAACGCCGCTATATGTTTGTCCGTAAAATGATCCGTAAGGCTGCCCTACTGCTACTCTGGATACTGCTCCCATAGTCTGGAAAGAAGCCAGGTTGAAGTATTCAATATCATCTTCTAGTCTAAGAACTTTGTTCTTTATGGTAGCAAAGTTACCATTCACCGAGATGCTGAAATCCTGCCAATTCTTTTTGTACCCCAATTCAAGCTCTATCCCGGTATTCTCCATATCCCCTACGTTTGACCAAGGTAAATTAGGAACTCCTACATAACCTGGGATATTGATTTGTCTAAGAATGTCTGTTGTTTTCTTTTTGTACCAGTCTGCTGTAAGGGTAAAATTGTTGAATAATTTCAAATCCGCAGCAATATTCAGCTGGCTGGTTTGCTCCCATTTCAGGTTTGGATTTTCAAGCGTACTTGGTGCATAACCAATGATGATATTATTACTGGAGTTGGTATAATTACTTCCGGAAACCATGAAACTTGCATATCTGAAGTTATCCATTTCATCATTTCCTAATACTCCGTAACCTCCTCTTACTTTTAAATTATTTACTACTTTATTCTCCGGCCAGAAGTTTTCTTTATGTACATTCCATCCCAGGGACATCGATGGAAAAGTTCCCCAATGCTGATTGGTAGCAAATTTTGAAGAACCATCTCTACGAATCGTTCCTGTGAATAAATATTTGTCTGCATAATCATAAATAATTCTACCGAAATAAGATGCTTTACGGGTTTCAATTCCATCCCATCCTTTCGCAATAATATTATCCGGAGAAGTATCGAAGTTGAAGGAAGCATCCTGCCAGTTATCAATAGGTAGGTTACTGTAAGTCAAGCTGGTTCCCCCTGCAATATTGTATCGGTAAACTCCCTGACCAACCATAATGTTGATATTATGATCACCAAATTTATTCTGGTATGTCAGCGTATTTTCCATACTCCACTCGAATTTATTTTCCTCCACCTTATTCAAACTGTTGAAGTTGGTATTGTTGAAGTTAGGACTTAAATAATATTTCGGTGTGAAAGTACGGCTCCCCCAATAGGATTTCTTACCATTTAAACTTGTTTTGAAGGTGAAGTGATCAAGAAACTTAAGCTCTGCAAAAACATTCCCCACAAAATCATCAGACCAGTTATTATTCCCCTGCTGTATATGACGGAAAGCCTGAGGATTGGTCATTTCATTATTTACATATCGGGAAATTCCATAAGGGCGTCCTTCAGAATCACGGATGATATAAGGATTGGTATAACCACCCGGGTCCACCATAGACCAGTCTGTAACCACAACCGGAGTGGTAGGATCCAGGTTAACTGCTGAAGCCAACGGTCCTCCAAATTCTTCATTCGCGCTTATCCCCTGAGACTTCACATGGGTATAAGCAAAGGTTTGACCTATCGTCAGGTAGTCTGTAACTTTATGGGTTGAGTTGAATCTCGCATTGATTCTTTTGTAGTAAGAAATATCACTCAATACAATACCCGACTGATCAAAATATCCGAATGATGTATAGTAGGTGGATTTTTCATTACCACCCGTAATGCTTACTTCATGAGACGATTTCTCCCCTGTTCCGAAAATAGCATCCTGCCAGTTGGTTCCTTTTCCAAATGATTCAGGATTAGTAAATCTGGGAGCTTGTCCATCATTGACAAAACCTTCATTGATAATTTTTGCATATTGTGTGGCATCTAAGAGATCCAGTTTTTTAGAAGCATTGGAAAAACCATAGAATCCATTATACGAAAGGGTCAGTTTTCCTTTTTTACCTTTTTTAGTAGTAACCAATATTACTCCTTTTGCAGCAGAAACTCCGTAGATTGCAGATGAAGCTCCATCTTTTAAAACTTCTATACTTTCTATATCCGATTGGTTAAGCCATCCGATATTATCTACAACAATACCGTCTACCACCCACAAAGGACTGTTACTTCCCGCTCCAAAACTGGTAATACCTCTTACACGCACGGTGGCAGCAGCTCCAGGTTGTCCTGAATTCGTAACAACAGAAACACCGGCTGCTCTTCCCTGTAAAACCTGTTCCGGCTTACCAGATGGAATGTTTTCTATGTCACTGGCTTTAATACTCGCTATAGCTCCTGTTACATTACTCTTTTTCTGAGTACCGTACCCAATGACTACCACTTCGTCTATTTTGTTTTCTTTCGCAAGTGTGTCCTTCGCCTTGCTGGTCTGGGCACTGAAGTTGGCCGTAAAATAGAGGACGGCAACCACTCCTACGCTTCTTGATATTCTTACATTCATATACAGTTATTGTTTAATTCTCAAATTGAGACAATAAAAATATATTTTTTTTTAATTAATTAACATTCTATTCATAAATATTTTAATTTTTCTTTTATTTTTCAGGGTTAGAAGCCCTATCTTCGCATCAATATTTCATAAAATTTCATAAAAAATTAATAAAGTTATCTCCCAAAATGATCGTCAAGCCATCCAAAATTTCTCTTCCACTAAAACTTACCTTTCTCATTTTTTCAATGGTTTTAAACTGTATGGGATTGGTGATTCTGCAGTTGTCAGAAGAAAAAATCACCTATGGAGAACTGGGGCTTTTAGAATCTTTTAAAGATTTACCCATTGCTTTTATTTCGCTTTTTGCCGTGAGCTTTATCAATAAAACCGGACCTAAAAAAGCATTAATTCTGGCCCTGGCTATTGTTGGATTCTGTTCCTGCCTTCTTCCTTTTGTAAAAGTTTTCTGGTTTTATAAATTGTGGTTTGCTATTATAGGAGCCTGTTTCGCTATTGGCAAGATCTGTGTTTTTGGAATTATCAGGAATAATATTTCGGATGAAAAATCTCTGGCAAAGACCATGAATAATGTAGAAGCCTCTTTTATGATCGGAATTTTCGTAGTAAATACAGGTTTTGGATGGGTAATTTCCAGTCAGTATTCAGAATTCTGGAAGTTTGGTTTCTTGCTGATTGCTTTATTATCTGTATTGACTATTTTTCTGCTTTTGAAGATAGAAATAGTAGAGTCCAGGCCTATGGAAAGCAAAAGTATTCTCTCAGAACTGTCGGGGTTTACCACCCCTACAGTAGCTTTGTTTTTAGGAGTAGTCTTTTTTATCGTCTTCGTAGAGCAAGGATTCAATTCATGGCTTCCTTCTTTTTATAAAAACCATCTGAAAGTCAATTCATTTTTTGCGCTTCAGGCCACTTCTTTTCTATCCATTTTTTCATATGCCGGGCGAACGGTTACTGCCAATATCATCAAAAGGTTTTCATTACCCAGATATTATATTACTTGTATGACTCTTATTGTCACCTTACTGGTCATTATACTGGGGATACAATATTTTGATTCTGAAGATTCCAGATTCTTACTTTTTTTATTTCCGGTTATTGGATTATTCCTTTCACCCCTCTATCCTGTGATCAACTCAAGAATGATTGCACAGGTGGATAAAGATAAAATTAATCTTTTCACCTCTCTTATTGTTATTTTTTCTTCTCTGGGTAGCTCTGTAAGCTCTATTATTATGGCTGTTTTGTTTGAAAAGCAATTGTTGAATTATTATCCATTATACATCTTATCTTCTGTAATTCTGCTTTTTGTGATTAGTTTTATATATTTTACTGTCACAAATAGAAAATAGTTTTATTTTTACTGCCATGAAAATCAAAGACACAAAAAGTAAAGAAACGCTACGGGAACTCATTGACACAAAAGATTTCGTAGCACATATTTCTGTAGACTGCACCATATTCGGCTTTCATAATAACATTCTGAAAGTTCTGCTTTTAAAATATCATGATCTGGATCTATGGTCACTTCCTGGTGGTTTTGTTTTCAATGATGAAGACCTTAGAGAAGCTGCTGAAAGGGTTTTGTTTGAAAGAACCCATCTGAAAGGATTATTTTTAAAACAGTTTCACACCTTTGGAAGGATAGACCGTACAGAGAACAACGTTCATCAGATTCTCCTTAAAAACAAAGGAATAACCGTTCCTGAAGATCACTGGATTTTCCAGCGGTTCGTTACAGTAGGATACTGCAGCCTTATCGATTTTTCACTAACTGACACTTTCCCTGACGCTTTCAATGAAAGCTGCGAATGGTTTGAAGTAAACAATCTTCCTAAAATGGCATTCGACCATGACAGAATTATAGAGACAGGTCTTGAATATCTGAGAATGAATATCAATACAGAGGTTGCAGCAAGTAACCTGCTTCCTGAAAAATTTACAATGAAGGACCTTCAGGCTCTTTATGAAACTATTTTAGGACAGAAATTCAGAAGAAATAATTTTCAGCGAAAAATTCTAAGTTTAAATATTCTGGACAGAATGGAAAAACTGTATGACGGTTCAGCGAATAAAGCCCCTTATCTGTATAAATTTAAAAGTGAGGTTCACAACTCTACCAATCAGTATCCTATCTCGAATGATGAGGGGTCATAAAATAAAGAATTTATCTTATAAACAAAGAAAAAGAGCATTATCTGTCTGAAAACCAACTGAAATATAAGTTTTCAAAAAAATTTTCATGACACCACGAAAAATGTTACTTTTAACCAAATCAAAAAATCATGTCATATTATCCTCTTACAAGCATCCCTGATTATTATGGAATTGATGCTTTACTTACCGAAGAACACAAACTAATCCGCCAATCTGTAAGAGACTGGGTTGAAAGTTTTGTAATGCCGCAGATAGATCAGGCCGCTCAAAATCATACAGATATCCCTAATCTTATGAGAGAATTGGGGAAAATCGGAGCGCTGGGACCTTATATCCCGGTTCAGTATGGCGGTTCAGGATTAGACCAGATTTCTTATGGTCTGATTATGCAGGAATTGGAAAGAGGAGATTCTGCAGTACGTTCTGCTGCTTCGGTACAGAGCTCATTGGTGATGTTTCCTATCAATGAATTCGGTTCTGAGGAACAGAAAATGAAATATCTTCCTAAGCTTGCTGCCGGAGAAATGATCGGGTCTTTTGGATTAACAGAGCCCAACCACGGTTCTGATCCTGGTTCTATGGAAACGTATTTTAAAGATATGGGCGACCATTATCTTTTAAATGGGGCTAAAATGTGGATCACCAACTCTCCTCTATGCGATATCGCTGTGGTATGGGCAAAAAATGAGGAAGGAAAAGTACAGGGATTAATCGTTGAAAGAGGGATGGAAGGTTTCACTACTCCTGAAACTCACAATAAATGGAGCTTAAGAGCTTCCAAAACCGGAGAACTGGTATTCAATAATGTAAAAGTACCGAAAGAAAACCTTCTTCCGGGAGTAACCGGACTGAAAGGACCTTTATCTTGTCTGAATTCTGCGAGATACGGAATTTCATGGGGTGTAATTGGTGCTGCTATCGACTGCCACTGTACTGCAGTTCAGTATTCTAAGGAAAGAAAACAGTTTGGAAAACCAATCGGTTCTTACCAGCTTCAGCAGAAAAAACTGGCTGAATTCTTAACAGAGATTACAAAAGCTCAGTTATTGTGCCTTCAGTTAGGAAATCTTAAGAATGCCCACAAGGCAACTCCGGCTCAGATTTCTATGGCTAAACGTAACAACGTACACATGGCTATTGAAATTGCCAGAGAATCCAGACAGATTCTTGGCGGTATGGGAATCATGGGTGAATTCCCGATGATGAGACACGCAGCTAACCTGGAGTCTGTGATTACTTACGAAGGAACACATGATGTTCATTTACTGATCACTGGTTTAGATATTACAGGAATCAACGCTTTCTAAAAAGATAAAAATAGAAATAAAGAGTCTGGCCAATGGTCAGACTCTTTTATTTTACTCACTTTACAGAGAATTGATATTCACTGAATAATTATTGATACTATAAAGTTTTTGTTGTTTTATTGAAATTATTACCTTAATACCAAACAAAAACAAACAATATGAAAAAAATCACAACTTTTTTACTAAGTCTTACAGCACCATTTTATTTTGCCCAGCAGGCTGGTGATGTTGTAAGTGCCGAACAGAAACTGGATTTAACACCACAGGGAGTCGTCAATTTTATAGCCAATAATCTTGGAGACCAGAATGCCCCGGAATTTTCCAACTATCTCAATAGTTTTAATATCGGCCTAAAAGGTTATAAGATTACCTATTACACCAAAAACGAAAATAATGTTCTTGTAAAAGCCACCGGATTGCTTATGTACCCTAATGTACCCTTCAAGCTCTCAACAGTTGTGTCGGATCATGGAACCACAGACAGCAGAAATAATGTGCCGTCTAATTTTAAAGGAGCTCTAACAGCAGGGTTTGTGGTTGAGCTGTCTTACGTACTTAATGGATATATTTTAATGGCACCCGACTATGTAGGGATGGGTACTGGAGAAGGAACTCACCCTTATGTAGATTATGCTACAGAAGCTGGAGCTACCATTGATTTTATCACGGCAGCAAATAAAGTATTGGCACAACTGAACATTAAACGTTATGATGAATATTTCTTAGCCGGATATTCCCAGGGCGCTCACGCTGCAATGTCAACATTAAAAAGATTAAGTATTTCGAATCCCAATAATATCAAATTCAAATATGCGTATATGGGAGACGGGCCTTATGATTTCTCAGGAGTTACTTTAAATAAAGGAGTCCTGGAGAAGGATATTTACCCATTTACCTCATTCCTGGCCAATGTTCTTCATACCTGCAACAATACAGGATATAAAACCTACAATAACAACATTTCAGAAGTTATTTCTGCAGAATATCTCGATAAGTACAACTACCATGTTATTCAGGATAACGGAGGTTTGCTATGGGGCCCTGTTTTATGGAGAAAACTATTTACCACAAGCTTTGTTAATGATGTCACCAATAATCCCAATAATAAGCTCAGACTATGTATGAAACCAAAGGATGTGTATGATTGGTACAATAAAACTCCCATGACATTAGGACATTCTACGATAGATCTTGCTATTCCGCCTGAAAATACTTCTAAAACCATTGAGGTTCAACGTGGATATTATCCATGGTGGGATCTGAATAAGTATAAACTGGATTCTTTTTACTGGGGGCCACTCGGTCATGTAGGGGGAATTCTGCCATTTACATTAGCCTCCAATGCTAAGTTCAATACGCTGAGAAGCGGCGGTCTTCTTAATGAGTGGGCTATTGCAGGATCAATTTTCGGCAAACAGTCGGTAGAAGCAACCACTGAAAAACCTTCCTTCCTGTCTTCGCAAATCAAACCGGAGCTGGGAACTATGCAGCTGGTAGAAATTACAGATTTTAATAAAGAAAAAGCACAAAGCAGAATGGCTGGTGACTACAGCAGTTTATCAAGTCTAAAAGACGGAGTCTATCTGCTTAAAGTATCGGAAAACAATGAAAATACCATAATTCCGTACATCAAAAATACTCCTAAGGAAGTTGCTGAAAACGAGATCGTACAATCTATGAATGCATCGGTTTTACAATTAAAAGTAAATCAGGATGAACTTACTGCTGTGAATATTTTTGATGAAAATAAAACTCTTGTCAAAAGTATTTCTCAAAAACAATATCAGGAAGCCGGAGGAATCAACATTCAGAATATGGAAAACAAAAATTATCTATTTGAAGTTGTTACATCATACTATAATCTTCAGTTCAGTAAAGCGGTTGGAGGCACATTATCACCAGAAAACAGTACTGATATTTATACTCAAAGGCAACAAATTGTAGCTAAATCCAGCAATGATATTAAAAACATCAGCATCTATAGTATTTCCGGTACTCTGATCATTCAGCAGGAAGTTAATAAACAGGTATTTGAATCCAGAAATCTTGATCCTGGCGTATACCTGGTACAAATCACGCTTTCCAATGGAAAAGTCATTAATAAAAAAGTAAAACTGTAAAATCAATCACTCTTCTATATCTCATTTCAAGTTAATTTTTAGCACTTCAGCAATGAAGTGCTTTTTTATATCATACAATCCCGATAACTCCACAAAAAATAATTGGAGATAAAGCAGTTTCAAAATAACATACAATTATGTAATTCGTTATTAACAATCATTTTACATTATCCAATTTTAATTTTTCGCAAAAAACTTCTTACAATAGCATAAATGATTCTTGTCATTTATTTTAAATTATTCTAAATAAAATTAGCAATCTTATACTGATCCTGCTACTTTTGCCGAAAGAATAATGCCAGATGGTACATAATGACTCCCGATTCCCTTTGAGGCTCCGATTTTTCAGTTTTCTTATTTTTATCATTACGATTACAGCAGTCAAGTCCCAAAATCTACAGTTCCCAATCAACTTTGAAATAAAAAGCAAGGATCAGCCTTTAGAAAAAGGTTCTGAAATCAAGATTTTCACTCATGAAAATACCTATTCAATAGCTACTGACGAAAAAGGAACAGCCTCAATCCTTCTTTTTCCTGGAAAATATCAAGTTGAAATATGGAAAAATGGGGTTCTGGGACATTCGGGTAAAATATCTGTGACAAAGGCTGAGACCTTCACGCTGCCATTTCTGGAGAAAGTCAATACCATTGAAGAAGTAGTGATTACTGCTAAAGAAGGGAAAGGACTTACCTCCTCCTCTATTATCAGCCAGCGGGCAATGCAGCATTTGCAGCCGTCAAGCTTTTCTGATCTTCTGGAACTTATTCCCGGTGGAAGATCAAACGATCCGCTTCTTAATCAGGTCAATAGCATCAGCCTCCGTGAAACCGGAAGACCTGGTACAGATTACAACACGTCCTCAATGGGAACTACTTTTTTGGTTAATGGAGCTCCTTTAAATTCCAATGCCAATCTTCAGTATTCTTATGATTTTTTAGACAAAACCAATAACGGACTCAAGCGAAGGCTTACGATAAACAGCGGTGTAGATATGCGAACGATTTCTACAGATCAGATTGAAAGTGTGGAGATTCTTCGTGGAATCCCATCTGTAATCTATGGAAACCTGACTTCAGGAATTGTAAAAATCACCAATAAATCCGGATATACAAAGTGGAAAGCCAGATTTAAAGCAGACGGCTACAGTAAACTTTTTGCAGTGAGTAAAGGTTTTGAAAATAAAGAAAGTGACCTGAAAATCAATGCAGGTCTGGACTATCTGAATGCAAAAACCGACCCAAGAGACCGCCTTGAAAGCTATAAAAGGATAACCGCTCATCTCGCTGTCATAAAAGAGAAAAAATGGGATCACGGAATTGCTAAGTGGCAAAGCAACCTTAGTTATACAGGTTCACTGGATGGTTCAAAGTCGGATCCTGATATAGACTTGTCTGAACTCAATTCTTATGAGGTGAATAACCACTTTTTGAGTCTTTCCAACTTATTCACTTACACTAAAAATGAGCCGTCATTTTACCGTTCAACGGAAATTCAGGCAACTGCCAACCAAAGATTCGACAAAATAAAGCAGACCAAATTTATTCAGCTGGAAAACGCAATGGCCTTTCCTTTATCCACACACGAAGGAGAATACGATGGTTACTACCCTGAGCCCCGTTACATCTCAAATTATACAGTAGACGGGAAACCTCTCGATCTGTTTGTTAAAATGGTTAATAACTTCCAGATTAATTATAAATCGGTAACGCATGAGTTTAATGCAGGATTTGACTGGCAAATGAGTAAAAACTGGGGCAAAGGACAGTTATTTGATATCTACAGACCGATTGATCCCAAAGCCACATTCAGACCGCGGGCTTACCACGATATTCCGGCCTATATGACTTCTGCATTGTTTCTGGAGTCTGTAAACTCATTACATGCGGGCCGACATACCCTTATACTGGCACTGGGATTAAGAGGAAATACAATGATGAACCTGCCTTCCTACTTCAAAATGAACGGAAAATTATATGCAGACCCAAGAGCTAACTTCCAGTGGGAGCTTCCTTCTTTTGATTGGACGGATAAAAAAGCAACCTTAGCGTTAACATTAGGATATGGTAAGCAGAGTCTCTTCGCTGATCTCAATCTCCTGTATCCTGAACTTATTTACAAAGATATCCAGCAACTGAATTATTTTCACAATAATCCAGACTACAGAAGAATTAATTATAAAACCCTGATTTACAATCCTCAGAATCCGGACATAGAACCTGCTGTAAATGAAAAATTTGAAGCAAGAGTTGATTTCAGTCTGGGAGCACATCAGCTGTCTGTTACGGTGTTTAAGGAAAATATGCGCAATGCATTCCGTTCTATGAATGAATATGCTTTGTATCAGTATAAAAAATATGACACTTCAGGACTGAATCATGAGGCTATAACTTCTCCGCCAGATGTGAATACCCTTCCTTACCAGACAGTGAATGAAAACTTTCTTTATGCCACCCAACGAAATGGAAGCAAAGTAGACAAAGAAGGTGTTGAATTTCAATATTCCTCCAACCGAATCCCCGTGATCAACACACGGTTTACTTTAAACGGAGCCTGGTTCCGCACAAAATATGGAAACAGTCAGCCTGTATACAGAGGAAGAGACTTATTGATCAATGGAAGACCTTATCCTTATCTTGGATTATACGAAGGAATGGAACCAAATTCGGTGAATGAAGTTTTGAATACCAATCTGATGATGGATACCTATATTCCGCGTCTGGATCTTGTTTTTTCTTCTTCATTCCAGTTTTCATGGTATTCTATGAGGAAAGTACTTCCTATGAACGGAGTTCCCAGTCATTATGTGGATCAGAATGGTACTGTTCTCCCTTATAACCCGGATTCTGTAAAAGGAACAATTCTGGAAAGCCTGATTATCGCACAGAATGAGGATCTATACAACACTTCCAGAAGACCTATGGAAATGAACCTCAATTTGAAAGTAACCAAAAGCTTCAGAAATAAAACGGTTGTGGTCTCCATGTTTGCGAACAGATTATTCAGTTATTATACCCCTTACAATATCAATGGATTTACCATTAACAGAAAAGGAGCATACGATCCTTACTTCGGAATGGAAATCAATTTCAATTTATAAACAATTTCAATTCAATAAATTATGTTAAAACATGTATTAAAAACACTGTTCATATTGTGTACAGTGATGGCTATTACAGCCTGTTCTTCAGATTCGAATGAAGCTCTTGAAGCAAAAACTTCATTAAAACTGGAACTTAAAGTAATTCCCGAAAATATTCAGGTTAAAGAATACAAAAACCTTACGATAAGTTTCAAAGAGTTAAATTCAGGGTTTACCATCACTCAGGAACTTAAAAATACCAACGTTTTGCAGGTTGTTCTTCCTTCAGGAACGTACAATATTACTGCAGAAGGAAGCATAGTATATGGTGACAACTCCGGATCGGTAGAAGCTAAAGTTGCCGGCGTACAGAACGGAATGGTCATCAATGGCAGTGAAACCAGTAAAACTTTAGAACTTGCCTTAAAATCTGGCAACAGCAGTGATCTTATTCTTGAAGAAATCTTCTTTACCGGAACCAAAACCCCGCAGGGAGCGATGTACTTTGGTGATCAGTATTTTAAAATCACCAATAATACAGATAAAACGTTGTATGCAGATGGTATGCTTCTGATACAATCCAGCTTCATGACCAATGAAAAACAGGATTACAGCCCGAATATCATGGCAACTACTCTATCTGCAGGTGCTATCATCAGAATTCCAGGAAATGGAACAATGTATCCTGTAAAAGCCGGAGAATCAATTATTATCGCTGAAGATGCCATTAATCATAAAAATTTTAATCCTTCATCCATTAATCTTTCCAATGCCAATTTCCAGATTTTCAAAGAAGACTCTGATGACATTGACAATCCTGCCGTTCCGAAAATGGTGAATGTTTTTGATAAAATGGTGATTCATACGCAAGGATATTATGCTTATGCTTTGGCACGTATGCCACAGGGAATGACTCATGAAACATTAGTTGCCCAAAATACCTATACATATACCTACAACCTTACCATCAACGGTGATGTATATCCTATGGACGGAACCGCAGTTAAAATCCCTAATGAATGGATCACAGATGCTGTTAATTTAAGCGTACAGGATTCATTCCAATGGCAGGTAACTTCCCCTTCTTTAGATATGGGATGGACTTCCGTAACCACTTTTGACGGTGATAAAAATCGTTTCGGAAAAGCTGTGCGCAGAAAAGTAACAGGGAAAACAATGGAGGGTAAAAATATTCTTAAAGATACCAACAACTCCACAACAGACTTTGAACATGGTGTAAAGCCATCTTTATTCAATTAAAATGAAATATTTTCTTTCCATATCCATCCTGCTGATTTCCTTTTCAGGTGTAAAACTGCATGCTCAGATCAATGATACCATCATAGAGAAAGTACGCGAAGAATATAGCTTTGAAAGGCTTATTAAAAACAGTATTACTCTCAATCCAGCAAGCTATAATGCAGCAAGAAAGCACAGCATCACAACGTTTAATGTATTTACTGAAAAAAGCAATACTCCCAGTCAGCTGCAACAAAAAGGGAGAGGTAAAAACCTATGGGGTGCAGAAGTTTACAGCTTACAGAAGCTTGATGATAAAACAGCGGTATGGGGCAATGCTTCCTATACACAGGGAAAAAATAAGCAGGTGGTATGGAACGAAAATTCAGATTATGACCTTATCTATCCTTATGTAGCAGCGGACAGTGTAGGCGGAGATATGAAATTTGAAAACTATAGTTTTTCAGGAGGCTATTCCAAAAAAATCAATACCTATACTTTGGGGATTACAGGAAGCTATCAGGCAACATTGAGCTATAGGGATATTGATCCTCGACCGAAAAATACAGCAGCTCATTTTTCTTTGGCAATGGGAGCTGATAAACTGGTATTCGGGAAATTCAGAGTTGGAGCCTATGCAAATGCTGAAAAATATACTCAAAAACATTATCTGAGCTTTGTCTGCAATCAGGGATATCCTATGATCTATAATATGAGCGGGCTCGGAAATTATAATGAGTTGCTTTCCGGAAAACTGCGCCAGGCTTATTACGAAGGCTGGTCTTATGGAGGAGGTTTACAAATTTTTGAAGCTGACAGCAGAAACTGGTACTTGAATATGGGTATTAAAAAGTTTAATCTTGATAAACTCTTGACTGAATATGCAGATCTCAATGCCTCAAAAATTAATGAACAGCAATTTACCTTTTCAGCCGGAAAATTCTTTAACTCGGGAAAAACAGTCTGGGGAATTTCCGCTGAAGGAAACAGCACAGAAAGAAAAGGAATTGAAAACCTGTTCCTGAATGAGAACTCAAGAAATTATATCCAGATTGGAAGTGTGGAAAAATACAATCACAAGATCAACAGTATAATTTTTAAAGGTCTTATCCAAATGGGCAATGAAAAAACAAAATCATCTTTAATTCCCTTTTTTGGATGGATTCAGGAAAAAGAAAAATATAGCAGTCCGGCATCAAGAATAGAATTAAGTAAACTTATGTATGGAGCAGATTATCAATGGCTGAAAACCTTCAACCATCAACAGATACTCTCTGTAGTAGCAGGGCTTTCAGCAACCAATGTTTATCAAAAGAATGCTCTGTTCAATAATTCAGTAAAACCAGCCATCAATAGTATGCTTCAGGAAAACTATGCTTTTCAGTCTTCAGATTTCTGGCAGGCAAAACTTGATGTTCATTTTCATTTCAGCTTTCCTGTTGTTAAAAATGCTTTTGTAGGAGGCAAGATCATGTACAGTAATTTTAAAACTGGCAGCAATACTTTATTGGCAGTCAGTATAGGAAGTATTTTTTAAACATATTATGATAAAATTTTCAGATCTTAAATTAGTCGCAGTTCTCGGGGGAATTTCCCTTTTCTTTATGCAGCATACTTTTCAAAAGTACAGGGTTGATTATGGAGAAACGGTAGAACAATATAAAAAGCCTGTAAAATTCTGGCCAAAACCCACAGTGGATGCAGAAGTGAACTGGAAAGAATTTGAGGCTATAGACTGGGATTCCAACTATTATGACACGCAGGAACTCCCTGAAGTAATACTGGGAAAAAAACTCTTTTTTGATCCTAAACTGTCATCATCCAGCCAGGTATCCTGCAGCAGCTGCCACAATCCTGAAATGGGTTGGGGAGACGGTCAGGAAGTAGCATTGGGAACAGACCATTTACAGGGAAAAAGAAATACACAGTCTCTTTATAATATTGCAGACCGTCATTCTTATTTCTGGGACGGAAGAGCTAAAACATTAGAAGAACAGCTTGTAGGACCTATTTCTGCTCATAACGAGATGAATATGAAGCCGGAAAAGCTGGCCGGAAAACTATCGAAACTTAAAGAGTACAGACAACTCTTTAAAGAAGTATATCAATCTGATAAAATTACATTTGACAAAATCGCAAAAACTCTGGCAACTTTCCAGAGAACAATCAGAAGCCAACCCAGCAAACTGGATAAATTCCTGAAAGGTGATTATAAAGCGATGAGTGACAAGGAAATTTACGGAATGCATCTATTCCGGACTAAAGCAAGATGTATGAACTGTCACTATGGAAAAAATCTTACAGATGAATCCTTCCACAATATAGGACTTACCTACTACAAACGGGAATATGAGGATCTTGGGCTGTATCATGTCACCAAAAACTCAGATGATACAGGGAAATTTAAAACTCCTTCTCTGAGAGATCTTGATTATACCGCTCCATGGATGCACAATGGACTGATGGACGATCTGCATGGGGTGGTCAGCTTATACAACAGCGGCATGCAGATGATTAATCCTACCCCCGAAGAAAAGAAAGCTGATCCTAATTTTCCGGTAACCGATCATCTGATAAAACCTTTAGATTTGAATGAACAGGAAATGGATGCTATTGTTTCATTTTTAAAAAGTATGTCCGGAAGCTATTATAAAATGCCAAGACCGGAGATTCCCAGAAAATAGATTAAAACAGAATAAATAATTGATCCTGATACACTAAAATCCTTTTATCTGAAGTGACGGTTTAGATAAAAGGATTTTTAATACCTTCTGGATTACTCTCAATTATTCTTTAAAACTTGAACCCGATACTGAAATAAATCCTTGAAAAATCAAGCTGGCTGTTTCTGGAAATATTCAGACTGATAGGGCCAATAAGAGATTCATATCCAAGATTCAGTCCATACCCAAACATATCGAAACTGTCATTAAAAGGAGAAAGTTCTTCACTCACTTTTCCATAACTGAAGGAAGGGGTAAGGTAAAGCTTTTTCATGATTCTGTACTGAAATGATAGCGCTGCCTTTGCAACCGAAGTCATAGGAAGCTCTTTCTGACGAAGACCATTGAATTCAGGGCTTAGCAGGTCATAATTATATTCACTTCCTCCCAGGTTATACTTTTGGTTCAGGAATAGATACGGAACCTGATCCTCTTTCTTAGCACCGAAGCTTGCCCCCAAAAACACATTGGCTTTTACCGTCAGCCTTCTTGTGATGGGATAGAAAAAGTTCTCATTTAATGTGAATGAAACAAGGTTTTTAGGCTCGGAATAATAAGATTCTTTCGGGTTAAGAATCAGATAAAGAAGAGGCTGCACCGTATTGAGATCATAAAGTTCATACTGATCTCCGTAATAAAATCTTGTACTCACCTGAAGATGATTCCCTTTTGTAGTAAAATATCTTTTATTAAGATTGTTCTGCTCAAATTTCAGAAAAGTATTGAAATTACTATGGTTGTATAGTTTCTTACTGTAATTATCCACTTTCGACTGGTCTACTTTATCCAGTAAACTGTACATTCTTTCTGTACTGAATTCTGTTCCCAGCGATACATAAGCGTTTGGACTGACATTATAATTCAGTGCAATCTTTCCTGTTATATTACGGTACATATGGTTGGGGAAACGATCTCCGCCATCTTCACTGATATCATAAAGCCTGAAGTTCAGATCATTACTTTTAAGATGAACCATCTTCGCTTCCAGATCCAGCCACAAACGTTCTCCGCTGTCTAAGAATTGCTGGTAAGCAAGTTTAGCTTTGAAACGTTCGGAAATATCCACTGTTGCCAAAAATCGGGATCTGTTCAGAAGAATGTTTCTGTAAGTATAATTAACAATAATTCCTACGGATTGTTCTGTATCATAGTGCAAAGCCAGCTTAAATGCTCCTTTTTTTGCTCTTTTCACAAAAACATTCATTACAAGGCCCTCATTTACATTCGTGTAGGTATAATACACCTTTACATACTGGCGCATTCCGAAAACACGGTCTATGGCTTCGTTAACTGTTTTTGCATCGTAATACTTCCCTTCTGTAAGTCCCATCTGCTTTTTCAGCACTTCAATCTCTGCCGCATCTGTTATAGGAGTTCCGTCTTCTTCATTAAAAGTAAATTGTGTCGTAGGCAGTTTTACCTCTTCAATCATGGTATGCTCATACTTAATACCCAATTTCCTCTGAGCTTCAGCCAAAGCCACAAATTCCGGAAGGTGCTTTCTCGCTTCAACCTCTCCTATTCTGATGATCTTTCTGAATCTGGCAAAATCCTTGGTTGTAATCTCACCCAATGGATCCACAAAGTCTACAAGGATGTTAGAGAGCTCCTTTTGATGTTTAAAATCTTCCACAGAACGGATGGCATGCGTCTGATAAATCATCTTCATTGGGTTTTCAATCTCTTTTTTCGTAAATAGTCTGAAACCGGTATACCCTCCGATCACAAAATCTGCACCCATCTCACGTACCTCATTCGCAGGATAATTACGATCCAATCCTCCATCTACCAAAAGTTTCCCATCAATATAAACAGGAGCAAAAGCTGCGGGAATAGCCAATGTGGAACGAATAGCCAGCGGTAAAGAACCCTCTTTCTGCATCACCAGACCTCCGTTTTCAATATCGGATGAAGTAAGCTGAACGGGAATTCTTAGTTTACTGAAATCGTTGATGTGTTTGGCATTAAAGGTTAGTGTATTCAGTACTTCACCCATGTACTGTCCTTCTATATAAGAACTTGGAAGAGTAGGAAATCCTTTCACTACAGGAAATTCAAGAATATATTTATCGTACTCGTCTTTTTCGCTGATATTAACTTTACTGTAAGGAATTTTATTACTCAAAATCCTGTTCCAGTCCATTTTGTAAATCGTATGCTTCAACTGGTCAGCATTATATCCCATTGCATATAAACCTCCAAGGATTCCTCCCATACTCGTTCCCGTAATGTAATCTACTTTGATTCCCAACGAGTCGATCATTTTCAGAATTCCAATGTGGGCAAATCCTTTCGCTCCGCCACCACTAAGAGCCAGACCAAACTTAGTATCTTTGGTTATACTCTGAAGAGCCGTAGTAAGGGAGTCATTTTTTTGTTGGGAGTGAATAGTAAGAGAGAAAGTAATTGCTAAAAATATTAGAATCTTTTTCATTTATATGCTTCTTCTTGTTTTTGATTTAAACCTTAAAAGTTTCCAAGAGTTAAAGATACACAAAAAACGTACTCGTATTATTAACATTATCAGCAAAGTAAATAATTCTATTTCAGACTATCTGATTACAATAAACACAGACATTTACCACATTAGAACTAAAAATTTTTAATATGTTTTTATTGTTTCTACGAAATTAATATCTGGATTCAGGATTTCAAGAATAAGGCTTTTGATAGATTTCATGGCATCATCAATATTTCCTTTGTCAAACTGCAGGGAAACCATTCCCTTTTTAGCATCGGCAAAACTCCATATCCCCGTTTCAATCGGGAATCCCCAAAACTCAGGAAGATGTTCTACAACGTAGTGGTAAATACAAAGCTGAAGCGCCTGCTTTCTTTCGCTGTTATGGAAATATTCGTCTACATTATCCTGATCAATTTTCACATTAAGATTTTTAATCTTTGCTGTTTTATAATCAATGATTCTTAAAGTACCGTTAAGTTTATCAATTCGGTCAATGAACCCGAAGAAAGAAATTTTATCATTCCCCTCGAGAGGAAAATCTATGTTTTCAAACCTTCTTTCAATATCAATTATTTCCAGTTTGTTGCCTTGTTTTATCAGCTCAAGATCATGATTAAGGACATTTTCAATTACCTTTTTAGCAATGGCTTTATGAATATAGTTCATCCCTTTTTCATAGAATTCCGGCTGATGCTTAAGCTTCTCAATAGCAATATTTATATATTGATCTATCGCTTTAACTGAATTACTTAAATCACTTTCTTTTAAAACCTTACCCTTTAATACCTCATACACTTCTTGAAGTGAATAATGCACTAAATTCCCGTAATTCTTTATTGACAATTCTTCTTCTATTTCATCTGTTTCCGAAGTATTTAAAATCTTGGAAAGGTAGAAATCAATAGGATTATAGAGATAGCTTGTAAGGTGGGAAGCAGATACTTTTTCCTTCCATTTCTGAAGACGTTCCTGTACGGTCTGGGTCTTGATGATTTCGATGGGTTTGGTGGCAATAGGCTCGGAAGAATTTTCAATAATCAGGTGTTCAATATCATGAGAACTCTCCATTTCAATCTGAGTAATAAAGCGGCTTTTCTCACCGGTATTTACTCCGGAGCTTAAAGCATTATACAGCAAATGTACATTCTGCGCATCCTGAATCAATCTGTAAAAGTGATAGGCATAAATGCTGTCATTCTCAAGGAAGGTATGAAGATCAAAGAACCTTCGGATATCAAAAGGAATATAAGTATTCTGGGAGTTTCCAAGGGGAAGTTTTCCTTCGTTTACGGAAAGCAGAATAACGTTTTCAAAATTCAGGAGACGGGTTTCCAGTAATCCCATGATCTGAAGTCCTCTCAAAGGCTCTCCCTGGAAGTCAATACTTTCAGAATTGATATGCTGGTTGATCAGAATTTCCAGCGTTTCCATTTTAATTTCAATATTGTATGGAGTAAGCTGATTTTTGATAATTCTGAACGCATTTTCAAAATGAGAGACATTCTCATACTGAATATCATCTATTTCAAGCCATTTCACCTGTTGGCAGAACGCAATAAGCATATCCAGATAGATATGGGTACCGGCTGCTTTCTGAAGAAGTCCATAATAAGACAGGCCGCTCAGCAGTTCATGCAAAAGCTTATGAGAGATATACACAATATTCCTCTCTTCTACTTTGGCTTTAAACTCATTGATGATAAGCTCGTCTTCCACAGATTTTGGCAGTTCTTCCAGAATCGGAAAAACATCTCTGTAATAATAGGAGGATTTATTTTTTTCCAGCTGTTTTTGCAGATAGAAAAGACGTTTCACCGCATTGGAGAATGATAAGTTTTTCAATGGAAATCCCATTGTAATATTCAAATTATCAACACCATGCATCACATCAAGGCTTGCCGGAAGCAGATTTTCATCCAGCAGTACTACCGCAGTATTGGAATAGGTTTTATTATTGATCTCTTTAAAGATCTCAGGCAATACTTTAGTCTGGGTTACATTCCCGGACACTTCGTATACCTTAATTTTTTTAGGTTGATTAAAATCATCTTCTATCCACTGGAAAGCTCTGTTATCATCAAACTCTTTCCATGTTTTATGATTTCTAAGAAATTTTCCGGCCTCCTGTCTTTCATCATCGAAATAATAGCGGTCTGCCTGAAAGAAACATTGGGCTTTATTCCACTGCAAAAGACTCCTTACCAGCTTTTCCTCTACCGGAGTAAAAGCATTGAACCCGCAAAAAATAAACTCTTCTTTGGTATTTTTGGCAAAATCAACAATCCTGGCTTTAGCAGCTTCATGAATCATTCCGGAAGTGGCCCAGTTTTTTTCCTGCAGTCTCTTCTTGAGAACAGGGAGAAAAACATTCATATTCTGCCAGAAATTAAGGAATTTCTTTCTTGGGACATCATCATCCTCACCAAGATCCTGAGCCCATTCTTTGATCCTTTCCTCATCAAACATATACTGTAATACCGCCTGATCACTGTCTGAGAATTTGAGAATATCATCCCAGTCCTTCTGCAATGTAGGAAACCATTTCAGAAAGTCTGAAAAATCATCTCTCGGAATAAGATTCAGGCTTCTATAGACATCAAAAGAGAAAAGCCACAACGGAATTCCCTGAATCGGCTGGTGATCGGCAATTGTATTGATGAGTTCCTCAATTGTAAAAAAGTTGGGAAGAAACCCTGAATAATTGTTTTCTTCCAGGATCTGTCTGATAAACACAATGGGACGTTTTCCGGGCAGAATGATGTTAAACGCAGAAAGATCCGTGTTTTGTGCCAGCAGTTCGTGGATGATTTTATTGAGGAATTTCAAAGGCTTGATAGCTTTTTAAGTTGTCTAATTGTTCAGCAATCGAATTATTATATTCGGTCTGCTTTTCTTTATCAATTCCATGACGGGTTTCCCTGTCATAGGCCATCTGGAAGTTTTTATACTCATCCGATATCCCGTCATAAATTGCTTTGAAATATTTGTTGTAGTCTCCTGAGTTTTTGATTTTTTCAGCAACTGCTTTTCTAAACTTTCTCACAAATAATTCTGCAATATCAAAATGTTTCTGCTCATGCAGCAGGATATAATCATCCATTCTTTTGGCATCCTTCCAGGATCTCTCTTCATGAAAAACGGTTTTAATCGTCATCGTAACCGGTGCCTTTGGATCAGAAGATTTTACAGAATAAAATTCCCATCCGCAATGGGTATACGCTGCTACATCCGGATTTTTTTTCTTACTGACCGGGCTCTTGAAGTTATCCCAAGTCAGTCTTTTACCTTCCTGCCATGTAATTTTCTGTCCGAATACAGCATGAGCTGCCCATAAACACAATACAAAAGTCAACCTCATTATTCTACTACAATTGTTTTGGTAATCCAATTATTTCCTCCATTCCAGAATTTAAAAGTATAAGTACCTTTTTTCTGCGGACTGAAATTGATTTGATTCACTCCTACATAATTTCCCTGTTTACAAGGTCCGTTGGTGATATATTTATAGGAAGTAACTGTTCTTTCCAGGTTGTTGTTGTAAATATAATCATATCCGTAAAAACCCTCACAGTGGGACGGATAGGTGGAATAAGTCTTTATGCTCTGTATCGCAAAAACGTTCATGGTGTCATTAACCATCTTTACGCTGTCTATTTTGATTTTACCAATAGACTCGATGGTATGGTAATCATCATCATTACACGAAACCAGAAGCACGCCAAACACGAATACTGAAAATCCAATATTTAAAAGTTTTTTCATAACCTTTAATTTTCTGATTATTAACCAATATTTAGCAAAAATTATTCCTTATTTACATAAAAATCAGGAATTAAAATTACCTTTTGATACATAAACTACTTTTTTAGTATCAAAAAATTCTTCATCAAAATAGTGTTTAAGATTGAAAATTTCACATTTAATTCCGGCCAGTTCTTCTGCAAGATCACCACCTTTTAAATATAAAATCCCGTTATGTTTAGGGTTAAACTGTTCTTTTTCAAACTTTCCTTTCAGCCATCTTAGGAATTCCGGCATCTGGGTCACCGCTCTGCTGACAACAAAGTGGAATTTTTCTTTCAGTTTCTCAGCTCTTCCATGAATAGCCGTTACATTGGTTAATCCTACTCCATCCGCTACAGCCTGTACCACACTGATTTTCTTACCAATAGAATCAATCAAAGTGAATGTGGTCTCAGGAAACAGAATCGCTAAAGGAATTCCGGGAAAACCTCCTCCGGTTCCGATATCCAAAACTTTAGTTCCGGGAGCAAACTCCATCACTTTTGCAATTCCCAAAGAGTGCAGAATATGTTTTTCATACAGCGACTCCATATCTTTTCTGGAAATTACGTTGATCTTTTCATTCCATTCATGATACAGATTTTCCAATTGAGAAAACTGTTCTTTCTGTTTTTCAGTAAGATCCGGGAAATATTTTAATAGTAACGATGCAGACATGTGAATTATTATAAACCGCAAAAATAAGTTTTATTTCTCTTGTATTCAAATCTACTTTTCCTGATCCGGCCGTCTATTCCACTTTTCTGCAAAATCCATCATTTCGCAATTCCCGGAATTACAGGCACACCGAGGTTTCCAGACCCGCTGATGGTCTGTACAGCAAAAATATAATTATCCTTCGATAAAGGAACTTTAATAGAAAGTCCTGTTGTAAATATTTTTTTCTGCCATACCGCACTATCCGTCTCCCGAGCCAGCACATAATATCCCATTGGCGTTCCGGACACTGGCTTTTCCCAGTGAAGCGTTGTGGAATTAGTCAATTCTTTAACATCCATTTCTACCTTCCCAGGTTTTGAAGTGGATTTTGCAAGGTTGGCCAAAACCGCAATATTGGCCGCAATATTTTTCTTCAGATATTTAAAATCTATAAATTCCGGAAGATCACCATATTGTTTATTATTTTCCACTCTGATATCCTGATGCTGATGATCATAATTTTCATAATATTCGGTAAGTCTTACAGAAGGAAATCCATTATTGACAAAGCTGGTATGATCGCCTCCACGCAAAAATCTGTCATTCCGGTAGATCAGTTTTATTTCAAGTCCTTTAACATATTGTTCTGTGATTTCTTTGATATATCTTGCCAGCTGCCTGGACTCACTATCATTTTCAAAACCCAGATTCCTGATCGTCATTGCTTTTTTATCCAGATCTTTGTAAGGCATCCCTTCACTGAATACTCGAAGTGTCCGGGTATTGATTTCTCCTGTTTCACCCGCTTCGGGATTACCAATCATATCATTATTCAGGACAGCTTCCAGCTGCAGATTTTCTCTTTTTATTTTTTCCGCCAGCTGTCTGGAACCCAATAATGATTGTTCTTCACCGGAAAATGCCACAAAAATAATGGATGCCGGAAAAGAAGATCTGCTCAATATTCTGGCAGATTCTATAACAGCGCTTACTCCACTGCCGTCATCATTAGCTCCTGGCGCTGCTGAAGTTCTGTTCATGACATCCGTAACCCTTGAATCCAGATGTCCTCCGATCAGGAAAATTCTTTTATCGTTCGGATCTGTTCCTTTCAGAAAAGCAACTGCATTCCCAAGATTGACTGTTTGATCAATTCGTTTTCCATCCGGCTGGAGATCTTCCTGCTGAAGGTATACTTCCATTCTGCCTCCGGAATTTTTGGCGTAATCCTGGAATTTTTTAATCACCCAGTTTCTTGCAGCTCCTATCCCCTGTTTGGGATCATCTGTCGCACTTAAAGTATGTCTGGTTCCAAAACTCACCAGTTTACCGATATAAGATTTTAGGGAGTCTTCATTAACCTGCGTGACATATTTTTTCACTTCAACATCTTTTGAAAGCCGCTGAGAAAAAACAGAACATGAGATCAGTAGTAAAAAAACAGAATATTTCATTGGATAGGTCTTAGATCGTTTAAAGATACAAAACCCAAAGCTTAAGAAGTATTTTTTTATTTTGATTATACTCTTTACCAATTAATATTTACCCAACTGCTCAAAAAGGATATAATGATTTCGAAACAGGATAAATTTGGTTAAAACCTGACAAAAATCTTCAAAGCAACCCCACTTTTATTATCCTCACAAGACGTTTTTATTATATATTTGTTAAAATTCAAAAAAATACAATGGACAAACTTTCAGATAGAGTAAAAAGATTAGGATACTCCCAGACATTTGTAATGTCAAACAAAGCCAGAGAAATGAAAGCCAGCGGAATAGATGTGATCAGTTTAACTCTTGGCGAACCGGATTTTGACGTTCCGGACAATATCAAACAGGCCGCTTTCGATGCTATCAATCAAAATTACAGCCACTATTCTCCTGTTCCCGGATTTCTGGAATTGCGTGAGGCTATTGCTTATAAATTAAAAAGAGATAATAACCTGGAATACAAACCTACGCAGATCTGTGTTTCAAATGGAGCAAAACAGGCTATTATAAATGTTCTGGCAGCCATTATCAATGATGGTGATGAAGTTCTTCTTCCCGCTCCATATTGGGTAAGCTATGATGAAATGGTAAAAATGATGGGTGGAACTTCCGTGATGCTCCCTACCTCTTATATTACTGATTTTAAAGTGACCGCAGAACAGCTGGAAGAAGCTATTACAGAAAAGACAAAAGCTGTACTTTTCAGCTCACCATGTAATCCTTCAGGAGGATACTACACGTATGACGAATTAAAATCCATTGCAAAAGTGATTGCCAAATATCCTCAGATAACGGTAATTTCCGATGAGATTTATGAATATATCAATTACGAAACTAAAACCACATCTATCGCTCAGTTTCCTGAAGTTTATGAACAGACTGCCGTAATCAACGGAATGTCAAAAGCATTTGCTATGACCGGATGGAGAATCGGATACTCTGCATGCCCGGAATGGCTGGCAAAAGCTTGTGAAAAAGTACAGGGACAGATGACCAGCGGAGCTAATACAGTGGCACAGAGAGCCTCTATTGTTGCCCTTAAAACAGACCCTTCCGAATACAGATATATGATTGATGCTTTCAAAAAAAGAAGGGATATTGTCTATGATTTAATCAAAGAAATTCCAGGATTCAAGGTGGTGCTTCCAAAGGCTGCTTTCTATTTCTTCCCGGATATTTCACATTATATCGGAAAAACCCTGGATGGAACAGAAATTAAAAACTCTGATGATTTTGCAATGTTCCTTCTGGAAAACGCTCATGTAGGCTGTGTGGGTGGATTCTCTTTCGGAAGCCCTGAATGTATCAGATTCTCTTACGCTGCTTCTGAGGAAGACTTAAGAGAGGCTATGAAACGAATTAAAAACTTATTGGAGAAATTCAATTAACAAACTAATAATCAAAAATAAAACACGACAGCAATGAATCTGTTAAGAAAACTAACCATCGCTACAAGCATTGCCGCTGCAAGTTTTGCAGGATACGCTTTTGGCCAGGATTTCCAGTGGAAAGAAGCTACTTCTAACGGCTACAAGTACAAATACGTAACCAATGATCCTACTTCCGCAAGGTATTACACTTTAAAAAACGGATTAACGGTTATTTTGAGCCCTACCAATAAGGACCCGAGAATTCAAACGTATATTGCAACGAAAGCAGGAAGTAAAACCGATCCAGCAGACCACACCGGTCTAGCCCATTATCTGGAACATATGCTTTTCAAAGGAACGAATCAGTTCGGATCTAAAGACTGGGCCAAAGAAAAACCTCTTTTGGACCAGATTGACGCTCTTTACGAAAAGTACAACCAGACTAAGGACGAAGCCAAAAGAAAGGATATCTACAAAGAAATCGACAGGGTTTCAGGAGAAGCTGCCAAATTTGCAATTGCAAATGAATACGATAAAATGATGGCTGGTATGGGAGCTGACGGAACCAACGCCTTTACCTCTTTTGAACAAACGGTGTATACAGAAGACGTACCATCCAACGTTCTTGACAAGTTCCTTGCTGTACAGGCTGAAAGATTCAGAGAACCTGTTCTGAGACTCTTCCACACAGAGCTTGAAGCTGTATATGAAGAAAAAAACAGATCTCTTGATGACGACGGAGATAAAGTTTTTGATACCATGTTTGCCAACCTTTTCCCTAACAACAATTACGGAAAACAAACAACTATCGGAACGATAGAACATTTAAAAAATCCTTCTCTGCATGCTATCAGAGAATATTATAACAATTATTATGTTCCCAACAACATGGGAATCATTATGTCCGGAGATTTTAATCCGGATGAAGTAATTGCAAAGATTGATAAGGCTTTCTCGTACATGAAGCCTAAGACAATCCCTGAATATAAAGTAGGACAGGAAAAACCAATTACAGCTCCCATTACAAAAGAAGTGGTAGGTCCTAATCCTGAAAACGTAATGCTTGGTTTCAGATTTCCAGGAGCGTCTACCAAAGATGCAAGAATGCTGAATCTTGTTGGAAATATGTTGACCAACGGACAGGCCGGATTGATCGATCTTGATCTGGTAAAAAAACAAAAATTACTCGGTGCTTACGCAGGGTCTTATGCTTTAAAGGATTATTCAGTTTTACTTTTACAAGGAAAACCAACTGAAGGACAGTCTTTGGACGAAGTAAAGAACCTTCTTCTTCAGGAAATTGATAAATTAAGAAAAGGAGAATTTTCCGATGATCTGATTCAATCCATCGTGAACAATGAAAAGAAAGGGATTATCCAGAAAGATGAAAAATATTCGTCAAGAGCAAGTATTCTGATGGATGAATTCACTTCAGATGTTGATCATAAAGCATCGTTGGAATATGTTGATGAAATTTCAAAACTTACGAAAAAAGATATCATGGATTTCGTATCCAAATATCTGCAGAATAATAATTACGTTGCAGTTTATAAAAGAAAAGGAGAAGACAAAAGCATTGTAAAAGTTGACAAACCAACGATCACACCGGTTTCCGTTAACAGAGAAGATCAGTCTCCTTTCTTGAAAAAAATTGATGAAATGCCTGAAAACCCTATCGCTCCGGTATGGTTGAATTATGATAAAGACATCGCTAAAAACAAATTGGCTGATGTGGACGTACTTTCTGTAAAAAATACAGACAACGCCCTGTTCAGAATGTATTATCATTTTGATTCAGGAAAATGGAACAACAAAATCCTTCCATTGGCAGCAGAATATCTTCAGTATTTAGGAACCAAAGACAAATCTTCCGAAATCATCAGTAAGGAATTCTACAAACTTGCCTCAAGTTTCAATGTGAGTGCAGGAAATGAAGAAACTTATGTATCTCTGGAAGGTTTAAATGAAAATTTCGGTAAAACGATTGCTTTATTTGAAGATTTGATTAAAAACTGTCAGGCAGACCAGGCTGCTCTTGATGCTTACAAAGTGAGATTGAAGAAAGCCAGAGCCAACGCAAAACAGAATAAAGGAGTAATTATGTCCGGATTGAGAAGCTACGCACAGTATGGCGCTCAGAATCCTTTCAATAATGTGTTGAGCGATGCAGAGCTTGATGCATTAAAAGCAGACGATCTGATCAATGTTCTTCATGACTTGTTTAATTTCAAACATAAAGTATTATACTATGGTCCAAAATCAGGAAACGAAGTAGTGGCAGCTCTGAAACCTGTTCACAAACTTCCTGCAACCCTGAAAGATCTTCCTAAGTCTAAAACTTTTGCCCAGATCCCGACTGATAAGAATAAAGTATTATTTGCTCATTATGACATGGTACAGGCTGAAGTGTTCTGGGTAAGAAACTCTGACTCATACAACCCTTCTACTACTCCTACCGTAAGTTTATTCAATAACTATTTCGGAGGCGGAATGGGATCGATTGTTTTCCAGACGATCAGAGAATCAAAAGCGCTGGCTTATTCTACGTATTCTTATTTTGCCCTTCCAAGCAAAAAAACAGACAAGGATATGGTAATGGCTTATGTAGGAACACAGGCAGACAAATTCAATGAGTCTACAACAGCAATGAACGAGCTTTTGACTACTCTTCCAAAATCTGAACAGTTATTCGAAACAGCGAAAAGCGGATTGAAAAAATCAATTGCTTCTGAAAGAATTACTCAGGACGGAATCATCTTCTCTTATCTGAAATCCCAAAGACTTGGAAACAATTTTGATATGAGAAAGAATGTCTATGAACAGGCACCGAAATTGTCTTTTACAGATATCAATTCTTTCCATGATAAGGAAATGAAAAACAAGAACTACACCTACTGCCTTGTTGCTTCTCAAGACAAAGTGAATGAAGCAGATATGCATAAATTAGGCGAAGTAAAAAAACTTAATTTAACTGAAATATTTGGTTATTAAAATAAACAAAAAGCCCTGATATCAGGGCTTTTTTATTTCACAACGCACCAAAAACAATTATAGATTTTATTTATCGATATTTGTTTGTTCGATAGATGAATCTTTTATATATTTGCATAAGAAATTTAAATATAAAAACAGAAAATTATGTCTTTAGTAGGAAAAAAATTCCCAAATTTAACAATCGACGCAATGTCTGAAATGGGTGACGATCTAAGAATCAACATCCTTGATGAAGCAGTAAACAACCAGCAAAAAGTTCTTTTATTCTGGTACCCTAAAGATTTCACTTTCGTATGCCCTACTGAGCTTCACGCTTTCCAGGAGGCTTTAGGTGAATTCGAAAAAAGAAACACTAAAGTAATCGGTGCATCTTGTGATACTAACGAAGTACACTTCGCATGGCTGAACACACCAAAAGATAACGGAGGAATTGAAGGAGTAACTTACCCACTTTTAGCAGATACTCACAGACAATTGGCTAACACGTTAGGAATTGTTGATCAGGATTTCGAATACAATGAAGAAGGAGAAGAAGTTTTCACAGGGTCTAACGTAACTTACAGAGCGACTTACCTTATCGATGAAACTGGAAAAATCTTCCACGAAGCGGTAAACGATATGCCTCTAGGAAGAAACGTAAAAGAATTCTTAAGATTAATTGACGCTTACACGCACGTTCAAAAACACGGTGAAGTATGCCCTGCAAACTGGGAAGAAGGAAAAGACGCTATGAAAGCTGACAGAACTTCTACAGCAGAATACTTAGCAAAAAATTAATATCTTAATTTAAATACAACAATGTAACAATCTAACAGTATAACAATTTTAAAAGTCTTTTTTTGAATTGTTAGATTGGTCAATTTTTAGATTGTTACATTGTTTATTTTTTAAAAATAAACTTATGTACACAGAATTAACCGAAGATACATTACAAAATATAGTTAACGACAACGAAAAAGTAGTTGTTCAATATGGCGCAACATGGTGCGGAAACTGCAGAATCATGAAGCCAAAATTCAAAAAATTAGCCTCTGAAAATGACACTATTCCATTTTTATATGTAGATGCTGAGAAGCTTCCTGAAAGCAGAAAATTAGCAAAAGTAGACAACTTACCTACTTTCGCCATCTTTAAAAACGGAGAATTGGTCAACCAGGTTCAATCTAACCAGGCAGAAAGTTTAATTAACCTTTTTAACGAATTAGCATAATGAAATTACCCGTAATCAGACAGTTTTATCAGAATCAGACTCCTGAAAATCTTGAAAAAACATTAGAAGTACTGGAAAGCTTCTGTGAATTCAGAGGAACAAGCGAAGAAGACTTAAATGTTGCAGGAGAATTGATTACCAACATCTGCGGAGCTTTAGAAGTTCACGCTAATGTACAAAGCGGAATGAGTGAAAAAGATGCTTTAAACTCTTTTGCTCAAAAGGTTTTAGGATCAATCGACAAATAACATCTTTCGATTATCCTTAATCAAAAGAGTGCAAAAACACAAACTATACAATACCTGAGGTTTTCCTCATTACTATACTTTTTTCTATTCTTTAAGAATTTTTTATTTCAACTAAAATGTACTTCAAAGGACCTTAATCCGTCACATGAGGCTGGAAGTTGTATGAAAATCCGTCAAGAATAACCAATTAAAATCCCGGTGATATTTTCATCAGGATTTTTTGGGTTTACTTCTGAAACCACTAATAATACAAATGATTTTCACAAATATCACCAATAGAATATTACCAATCCATTCATCAAAATAACATGCAACCGTTTGTGTTAATCTTTGAAATCAGCAGAATACTTATAAGTTTTGGCTAAAGCCGTTGGAAGATATCTATACAATATAAAACGGGCTGAAGCCCACTCCTATTGATCTTATTGAATTCATGTTATTCGTGAAAACATTTGCGAACTTTGTATTTGATTTTTCAAAACCACAAGTAACACAAATATTCTTTCACAAATAACAAAAATAAATATACACAAGCATCCGTGTCAATCTGTGGAATTTGTGGGATACTTATAAGTTCCGGCGAAAGCCATTGATGAGGGTTTATTTAAAGTAAAGAGACTAAAGTCCATTCCTATTAAATTTGTGTTATCCGTGAAAATCATTTGTGCCATTTGTGTTTAATCTTAAAAACCACTAATAACACTAATATCTTTGCACTAATTTCACAAATAGAAGATGTGAAATTTATCCATCAAAACATACACAATTATCAATATCA